>VFQN01000348.1_pt1 | contig 91771 bp, 83 predicted proteins | sample 3512371 | NCBI WGS metagenome assembly VFQN01 (sample SAMN10412370, study PRJNA504923) | tailings metagenome | isolation source: Replicate 2 from Balatoc abandoned mine | place: Philippines: Itogon, Benguet | collected 2017-08-28
CGGGGGTCCTCCCTACGTCAACCCGGATCCGTCAACAACGCTGCGGGTGACTACACCTAGGAGGCCCGTGCGCCGCCCCGCCGCCGGAGCGCCGGCGGCGGGGCGCGGCGCCTCCTAGGGCGGGGCGCTAGCGCCGTCCGCGCCTCAGCCGCCGCAGCGCGAAGGCTGCGACGGCGATCAGCGAGACCCGCAGGACCAGCGCCCGCGCGATCGCGCCGCCGAGCAGCGCGGCGACCAGCACCACGAGGAGCGCGCCCCCGGCGCCCGGCCCGGAGCCGGTCAGCGCGAGCACGATCACGACGAGCGCCGCGAGGAGTCCCACCGCCACGGCGCCGGCGATGCCCGCGTACACGGCGACGCGCGCCTTGACGATGTCCTCGCCCACGCGCCCGGCGCGGCCGAGTGCGTCCCGCCGGTTCATCCGGGCGCATCCATCGTCCGCACCACCGGCGAGGCGTGGTGCAGCGCGATGCGCCAGCCCGACGCGTCGAGCACGAAGACGTTGGTGGCGGCGACCTCGGCCACGGCCGTCCGCCCACCGTCGCCGGTCGAGCTGGTGATCCGCTCGACACAGGTCACCCACGCCACCGGATCGACGACCGCGACGACCGCGTCGGCGATCTCGAACTCGATGTAGCCGGTCGATCCCATGATCGCGTCCCAGCCGTCGCGCACCTCCTCCCAGCCGCGCTGCCAGGGGGCTCCGGGGTGCACGCAGGCCGGGGCGGGGGCGTCGGCCCAGCACGCCTCCATGGCGGCGGGGTCGAGCGCCTCGAGGGCGTCGTAGAAGCGGCGGTTGGCGGCGAGCACCTGGGCCGCGATCGCGGGGCTGGTCAGTTGGTCCTCCTCCGTAGGTCCGCGAGGACGTCGAGCTGCACCTCCACGCCCCCGGCGGCCGGATGGTCGGGATGGGCGGCCAGGAACGCCGTCGCCGCGGCCTCGGCCTCCTCGTAGCGGCCGGCGGCCCCCAGCAGGACCACCGAGCCGGCCACCAGCGCGGCGTCCTCGGGCGCCACGATCATCGCCAGCTCGACGGTCCAGAGCGCCGCGACGGGCCGGCGGCGGCGCAGGTACGACCCGCGCAGGTTGAGCAGGGTGCGCGCGAGGACGGCGCGGTCGGAGACCGGAGCGAGGTGCTCGGCGCGGAACGGCAGGCCGGTGGTGCGCGCGACGAGCTCGGCGCAGTCGGCGACGTCGAGGCGGCGCCAGCCGCCGAAGGGGTCGATGTACTCGGGCGTCCCGCCGCTGAGGTCGGCGAGCACGAAGTGGCCGGGCATGCCGATGCCCGCCATCGGCACCCCGACCCGCCGGGCGACCGCGAGGGCCAGCGTCGCGAGGGCGATCGGCATGCCCCGGCGGCGCTCGAGCACGGCGTCGAGCAGCGAGTTGCGGGGGTCGTCGTAGTCCTCGTCGGCGCCGCGGAAGCCCTGGTCGCGCAGCACGGGCACCACGCCCGCGTCGCGGGAGAGCTGCGCGAGGCCCTCGACGTGGGCCAGCGCGGAGGCCATGTCGAGGCCGGCCCGCGCCTCGGTGCAGAGCAGCAGGTTGGCCTCGGCCAGGTCGAAGCGCTCGTCCTCGACGAGGCGCGCGAGGCGGTCGCGGGTGGCCGCGCTCATGCCGGCGCCCCGAGCAGGGCCGCGTCGACCACCACGACGGCGGCGCGGCAGAGCGCCTGGGCGGCCTTGCGCGCCGCGTCGCCCTCGGGCGTCCCGGAGGGCGCGCCGGCGCGCACGAGCAGGGCGGCCGCGGCGACGAGGGGCCCCGGGGGCAGCCCCTCGGCGTGGCGGGCGGCCTGGGCCAGGAGGGGCCCGGCGACCGGGTCGCGCCGCACGAGCGCCATCTCGCACTGCGCGAGCGCCGCACCCAGCCGCACGGCCTCGGCCGCCGTCACGGCAGCCACCGCCGCATCGTGGCGCCCATCACCCCGGCGCGGGCGGCCGCGTCCCAGCCCGCCACGCGCGCCGCGGCGGCCACGAGGGCGAGCGCCGTCGCGTGCTCGCCGTACGGCCGGTCCGAGCCGAACACGAGGCGCCCGGGCGGGAGCGTCACCAGGTCGGCCAGAGCGGCGAGGGAGGTGTCCAGCAGCACCCCGGGCCACTCGCCCAGGCGCGCCGCCAGGGCACGGGCGTCGCCGCGCCCGGCGTGGGCGAGCACGAGGCGCGCGTCCGGCACGGCGGTGACGAGGGCGCCGATCGGGCCGGCCAGCGCCCGCGCGCCGTACCCGGCGTGGATCGTCACCGGCCATCCGCGCGCGGTCGCGTCGCGCACCGCCTCGGCGAACTCCGGCGACTCCGGCCGCAGGCGCTGGGCCACCGGGTGCAGCTTCAGGCCGAGGGCGCCGTCGCGCGCCGCGCGCTCGGCGGCGGCGGCCGCGCCGGCCCGCGAGGGATCGACGCGGCAGAAGGGCACGATGCGGCCCGGGTGCCGGGCCGCGGCCTCCGCGACGGCGGCGTTCGCGCGGGTGAACTGCCCGTCCTCGCCGGGCTCGTCGGCCGGGAAGCAGACCGCCGCCGCGAGGCCCCACCGGTCGAGGTCCTCCACCAGCGCGTCGCCGTCGAGGGCGTGCCCGTCCCGGTCGCGGCCGAGGTGCACGTGCGCGTCGACGCCGCCCTCGCGCGGGAGATCGTCCAGCCCCTCCTCCAGGGAGCGCTCCAGCGCCGCGAGCGCCGCCACGTCGGCCCCGGCGCGCTCGAGCAGACCGGCCTGCTCCCCCCAGACCCTCATGCCGGCGCGGGGCCGATGCCCTCGAAGGCGGCGATCGCATCGCGCATGCCCGCCGGCATGCGGGAGGGCCTCCCCCCGTAGGCCCCGAGGCCGACGATCACGAGGCGCGCGTCGCCGATGTGGGCCGGCTCCCGCCCCGTGCGCTCCATGCGCAGCTCCATCGAGTGGCTCGAGCGCCCCAGCGCGGCCGTGCGCACGAACACCTCGACCTCGTCACCGAAGCGGGCGGAGGTGAGGTAGTCGATCGCCAGCGACCGGACGACGAACAGGTGCCCCTCCGGGCCGAGGGCCGGGATGCCGAGGTGGGCGCGATAGGCGAGCACCGCCCTGTCGATGTGCACCGGGTAGCGCCCGTAGTAGACGACGGCCCCGAGGTCGGTGTCGGACACGTCGACCACCGAGCGCGCGCTGAAGCGGTACGGCGGCACGCGATCGGCCGGCCCGGCGTCGGCGAGCGCCACGCGCGCCATCAGGCCGCCCGCCGGCCGAGCAGCAGGTGGTGCCAGCCGTCGGCGATGGCCACGACCCGCTCGGGAGGGCACCCGGCGGCGGTCATCCAGCGCCGGTAGTCGCCCTCGCCGTGGGCGTCCCCGCCCGGCGTGGACAGGAGCATCATCACCCCGAAGGCCGGGCCCTGAGGGCTCCGGTCGCCGAGCACCTCCTGCACCGCGAGCAGGCCGTGCGGCACCAGCGCCGCCGCGGCGCGCGCGACCACGTCGGCGGCCGTGGTCGGGTCGAACAGGTGCAGGACGTTGCCCAGGTAGACGGCGTCCCAGGGCCCCGCGGGCAGCGCCTCGGTCGCGTCGCCCGCGACGGTCGCCACCCCGGCCGCCTCGAGTGCGGGGCCGCCGACCGCGAGCGTGCCGGGGAGATCGAGCACCGTGACGTCCCACCCGGCCGCCGCGAAGCGCCGCGCGTAGGTGCCGGGCGCGCCCCCCACGTCGAGCAGCCGCCCGTGGCCGCGCGGGGGGCCGAGCGCGACCGCGCTCTCGTCGGCACGTGGGCCGGCGATCGCGCGCATGGCACGCATGAAGCGCTCCCGGGTGGCGCGGTCGCCCCCGGAGACGTCGTCGGCCGGGGCGCCGGTGACGAGCACCTCGGCGAGGCGCAGGTGGCTGCGGACGGCGCGTGCCTCCAGGTGCAGCTCGCCGGCCGGGTCGAGGTCCGGCGCCGGCGGGTCGACGAGCGCCGCCCCCTCGTCGGTCAGCGCCAGCACGTCCCCGACGGCACGCAGGTGGCCCGATCCGACGAGCGCCGCCGACACGATGCGGGCCGCGCGCTCGTCCAGGCCCGTCGCCGCAGCGGCCTGCGCGGGCGTCGAGGGCGTGCCGTAGGCCGCCAGCAGCCCCGTCTCGAGGGCCGCGTGGGCGATCAGCGTGGTCCTCCACTCGGGCGACGGGGGCACCGACGCAGGGTAGCGGCCGGCGCTGCTACCCTGCCGCGCGTGGCACGTCGCAAGAACGCGAAGAAGACGGGCGGCCGGCGGGCGAACTACGCCCCGGCCGTCGACCAGGTCGGCACCCGCAAGTACCTGCCGATCGGCTGGGCCAACTGGCTCGGCTTCATCATGTTCGGCCTCATCACGATCGCGCTCTTCGCCGAGACGCTGACGGCGATCGCCGAGTCGCGCGGCGCCGACCCGATCGCGGCCGGGATCATGACGATCGCCTTCGCCACGATGACCTACCTCTTCGGCACGACCCGGGTGAAGGACTAACCCGAGGCCTCGTCCGGGGGCGGCCCCGGGCTCTCGCGGCGGCGGAACCACTTGCGCTTGGGCGGCGGCTCCTCGGCCGCCGGCTCCCCGGCGTCGCCGCCCTGCCGGTCGGGCGGAGGCGGCGTCGGGAGCGGCGGGGGCACCTCGCCGGCCGCGGGGGCGGGGGGCGGTGGGACGTCGAGCGGTGGCGGCGGCGGGGGCGGTGGCGGTGGCGGCGGGACGTCGGCGGCCGGGGGGAGCGGCGGCGGGGGCGGGATCTCGACCGGGGGCGGCGGCGGGGGCGGCGGGGGCGGCGCGGCCACCGGGGGCGGCGGCGGGGGCGGAGGCGGGACGTCGCTGGGCTCGTCGGCCCCGGGCGGGGGCGGCGGCGGGGGCACCGCGGCGCGGGCGAACGTCGCGTAGACGTCCTCCTCGGCGGGCTCCGGCGGAGGGGCGACGGGCTCCGGGGCCGGCGGCTCCTCGACGGCCTCGGGCGCCCGAGCGGGCTCGGGCGGCCACGGCGGGGGAGGCGGGGCGGCGGCGGGCTCCGGCTCCGGCTCCGGTGCGGGCTCGGGGGCCGGCTCCGGCTCCGCCGGCGTGACCGCCTCCGGCGCGGGCGGGGGCGGCGGAGGGGGCGGAGGGGGCGGGGCGTCGGCCGGCTGCCGCTCCACGACGGTCGCCGGGGCCGGCGGCTCGTCGATGACGATCGCCTGGCCGAACATCGTCGCGGCCGGCGCGGGGGCCCACAGCACGCGCACCTCGGTGGCGCCCATGACCAGCGTGTCGCCCGCCGCCAGGGCCGTCGGGCGCGCGACGGGCCGGCCGTTGACCGTCGTGCCCCCGGTCGAGCCGAGGTCCTCGACCATCAGCAGGCCCGCGTCGATCCACACGCGCGCATGGCGCCGCGAGACCCGGGGGTCGGTCAGGACGATCGCCGCCTCGGGGTCGCGGCCGATGCGCGCCCCGCCCTCGCCGAGGCCGAAGCGCGCGCCCGCGTCCCTCCCGGAGACGACCTCGAAGACCTCGTCCACGCGCGCACCATCCCACCCGCGACCCGGTCCCCACAAGTCGGGGGAGCGCCCGGCTGCACGATGGTCTGCACCAAGGTGCGCGGACCCGGGGTGACACGGGCCCGCGCCCGCGCCTAGCATCGGCCCACGGGATCCCGCGGGAGGGACGGGCGGTGAGCGCACAGGGTCACGAGCACGATGTCGCGCCGGGCCGCGAGCCGCGCGCACCCTCCGGGGAGGCCCCTGAGCTGAGCCCCGCGGAGCGCCTCGCGTCGAGCATCGGCAACCGGGCCTTCGCGGCCCTCGCCCGCCACGGCGACGGCATCCTGCCGGACGGGCGCGCCCACCCCGACGTGGAGAGCGCCATCGGGGCGGCGCGCGGGGGCGGCCGCCCGCTCGACGACGGCGTGCGCGACCGGTTCGCCGGGGCGCTCGGGGACCCGCTCGAGGACGTCCGCGTGCACGACGGGCCCGACGCGCAGCAGCTCGCCGCATCGGTGGCGGCGCGGGCCTTCGCCGTCGGCCGCGACGTGTTCTTCGCCGAGGGCCAGCACCGCCCCGGCACGGCCGACGGGGACCGGCTGCTCGCCCACGAGCTGACGCACGTCGCCCAGCAGCGCGGCGCGCCGGAGGGCGGCGGCCTGACCGTCTCGCAGCCCGGCGACGCGCTGGAGCGCGAGGCCGACCGCGCCGCGGATGAGCTCGCCGGCTGACGCCCCGCCCGGCCTCGCGGGGGTCGAGGCCCGCGTCCGCGCCGCGGTGGAGGCGGTCGCCGCCGCCGACCCCAACCCGACCGATCCGTTCCGCGGCCTCTACGTCACCGACGAGCTCGCCCTGGCGATCGCGCGCTCGGACCCCGCGATGGATCCCGAGGGGCGGTTGCGCCTGGCGACCGCCCGCCTCGGGCTCGACGCGATCGACGCCGCCGTGCTGGCGGCCTGCGCGGCCCCGGAGCTGAACCCGGCGTACGGGCGGCTCTACGCCTACCTGCACGACGACGTCACCCGCAAGCTGCCGAGCCCGGGCCTCGTCGCGCGGCTGGTGGCGGGCGACGGCGTGGCCCCCGGCGACGTGCTCGAGCGCTTCGGCCGCGACGCCCCGCTGCGGCGGCTCGGGGCCCTGCGCCTGCTCGACGACCGCGGCCAGACGCCGATCGCCGACCGGGCCGTCAAGGTGGCCGACCCGGTGGCCGCGCTGCTGCTCGGCGCCGACCTGGACGAGGCGGGGGGCGGCGGCCGCCTGCGCCGCGAGCCGGTGCCCGCGGCCGACCCGGGCCGCGGCGAGGTGCTCACCGAGCTGCGGGCACTGGCGGCCTGCGACACGCACCTGCCGCTGCTGGTCGTGGGCCCCGACGCCGCGTCCCTGCTCGCCGCGGCCCTCGGCGCCCCGCTGCTGCTCGTCGACGCGCAGGACGCCGGCGACGCCGACCTGATGCGCGACGCCCGGCTCGCGGCCGCGCTGGAGGGCCGGCGCCTGTGCCTGGACGGCCTCGAGGGCCTGGAGCCGGGGTCGCGCCGCGCGGCCGTGCGCGCCCTGGCGGCGATGCCCGGGCGCGCCCTGGTGTGCGGCGCGGGGGGCGAGGCCGCCGTCGCGCTCGGCGACCGCACGGCGATCGTCGTGGAGGTGCCGCCCCCGACCTTCGCGGAGCGCCGCGCCGCGTGGGCGGCGCAGGCCGGCGGCGGAGACGTCGAGGACGTCGCCGCGAAGTTCCGGCTGTCGATGGGGCAGATCGCCGACGCCGCCGAGGTCGCCCGCCAGACCGCGGCCGTCGAGGGGCTGGCCGCGCCGGAGGCCCGCCACCTCGACCTCGGCGCGCGGCGGGCGTCGAGCGGGCGGCTCGGCGAGCTCGCGGCGCGGCTCGAGCCGGCGTTCGGCTGGGAGCAGCTGGTGCTCCCGGACAAGCCCCTGGAGGTGCTGCACTCGATCTCGGCGTACCTGCGCCACCGCGACCTGGTGCTCTCCGAGTGGGGCTACGGCCGCACCGTCGCGCGCACCCAGGGCGTGAAGACCCTGTTCGCGGGCGAGTCGGGGACCGGCAAGACCATGGCCGCCCAGGTGCTCGCGCGCGACCTGGGCCTCGAGCTCTTCCGCATCGACCTCGCGACCGTGATCTCGAAGTACATCGGGGAGACCGAGAAGAACCTCGACCGCATCTTCGTGGCCGCCGAGGGGTCGAACGCGATCCTCTTCTTCGACGAGGCCGACGCCCTCTTCGGCAAGCGGTCGGAGGTGAGCGACTCGCACGACCGCTACGCCAACATCGAGGTCGCCTACCTGCTCCAGAAGATGGAGGGCTACTCCGGCGCCGTGATCCTGGCGACCAACTTCCGCCACAACATCGACGACGCCTTCCTGCGGCGGCTCGACTTCGTGATCGACTTCCCGTTCCCCGAGGCCGGCGACCGGCGGCGCATCTGGGACCTCGTGCTGCCCGACGAGGCGCCCATCGGCGACGACGTGGACACCGGCTTCCTCTCCAGCCGCTTCAAGCTCTCGGGCGGCGGCATCCGCAACGCGTCCCTCGCGGGCGCGTTCCTCGCCGCCGAGGACGGCGGGACGATCGGCATGCGCCACCTGGTCATGGGCGTCGCCCTCGAGTACGGCAAGCTCGGGCGCCTGACGCTCGAGAGCGACTTCGAGCGCTTCCACGAGCTGGTGCGAGCGCCGCGGTGACGGCCTGACCGGCGCCCACGAGGTCGCGGCCGAGCCCGCGGTGGCCGTCGTCGCCGCCGCGGCGCCGGCGCAGGGCCGGGCGCCCCGCCCCGGCAGGGGCGGCCCGGCCTCGGTGATGGCGCTCCAGCGGGCCGCCGGGAACGCGGCGGTCGCGCGGGCGCTCGCCGGGCGCGACGCGGCCCCGGCAGCACTGCTGCGCCAGCCCGCCCCGGCGCCGCCCGCCCCCGGCCCGGCGGTGGCCACCCAGGGTCAGGTGAAGCACACGCTCACGCTGCCCGACAGGAAGCTCGGCGGCCAGAAGGACCTCGGCTACGCCGCCGCCCAGTTCATGGTGGGCGGCACGGTCGACCTGGAGGTGACGCCGCCCCAGGCCGACCCCGGGACGCCCACGAGCGGCGTCACGCTCAAGGGGGCCGGCGGGGTCAACGCGACGGAGGGCGACGGGCGCTACCAGGCGGAGGTCACGGCCGAGTTCGAGAAGCGGGTGGGCGGGGTGCTCGACGGCTGCACCCCGAAGGCCAAGGTCGGGGGCGAGGCCGGCGCGGACGGCGCCAAGCTCGGGCTCGAGTTCTCGCTGGAGGGCGAGACCTTCGAGCCGAAGTTCGGGATCACGATCGTCGACCTCAGCAAGGAGGACGGCCTCACCTTCCTCACGCTGGAGGCCGGCGTCGACTGGAAGATCCGGGAGTTTCCCTTCACCGCGTCCGACGGCGCCGCCATCAAGGTCACCCCGAAGGCGACCGTCAAGGTCGCGATCACGCCCAACTACACGCGCATCGCCGCCCAGCTCGCCGAGGGGGGGCGTCGAGGGGGCGGCGTCGGTGGCGATCGAGGCGGCGCTGGTCGCCGGGCCGCCGCTGCTGGTGGGCGTCCTCATCGCCCAGGGCATCTACATGGCCGGCGAGAAGGGCGAGCTGCACCGCGGGATCCTGGAGGGCGCGGTCGACGCGCGGCAGGCCGCGATGAGCTACGCGCAGGTGATGACCGGCTCGGAGCAGGCCCCCGAGGGGGCGCGGGCCCGTGAGGCGGTGGCGCGCGCGAAGACCCAGCTCGCCGGCATCGCCGCCGCCAACAAGGTGAGCGTGGAGCAGCTGATGACCGAGCCGCGCGGCAACCCGTCGTCGGACTTCGTGCGGATCCACGAGCAGGCGCGCCGGCAGGTGTTCTCGGCCTACTACGGCGAGATCGAGAAGGTGATCGCCGCGTGGCGCAGCGAGCACTGGATCCTCGCGATCTGGACCGAGCACTCCGAGGACGTGCGCGCGGCCCGCGAGCGCGTGGAGGTCGTCTTCTCGCACCGACCCGCCGGGCGGGTCAGAAGCGGGTCCCGATCGCGACGTCGGACCGGCGGAACTCGTCGCGCTCGACCTCGTCCTCGCCCTTCTGCTCGCGCTGGGCCAGCTCGCCCTCGGCCCCCTCGACGATCTTCGCCTTGGTCGTGGCGAACTGGGTGACGAACTTCGTGGTCTCGGTGGCGCGGTCCTTCGCGAGCTGCTGGTTGCTCTTGAGCTTGCCGGTCGTGCTGGCGTAGCCGGTGACGAAGACCTCGATCGTGCCGTCCTCCACCTGTCTGCGCATCCCCTCGTCGAGACCCTTGTACCAGGAGCGCAGCCGCTCGAGCTCGCCCTCGACGAGCTCGTGCTTCGCCACCTTGAACCGGGCGACGTGCTTGCTCGCCTGGGCGGCCTTGGTCTCGATGTTGACCCGCAGGCCGCGCTGGAAGGTGACGTTCGGCGAGGTGACGCCGACGGTGCCGCTGCCCGAGCCCGCGACCCCGACGCCCCCGGGCTCGGCGGAGACCTCGCCGCCCGCCGTGATCGAGCTGGAGCCGCTGGGGCCGGTGAGCTGCGGGTTGATGAGGAAGCCCGACCGCTCGGTCGCCAGGTTCGTCCCCGGGTTGAGGCCGGTCAGCATCACGTCGTTGCCCACGCTCGGCGAGACCGTCTGCAGGGCGTCGGCCTCCACCAGCGCCTTGCCGTCGGGCTGCACGCGGATGCGCCAGCTCACCTCGCTGGCGGACTGCGTACCGCTCGGCGTGCCGAGGTTGAGCTTCAGCGTGACGGTGTAGCGCCCGGGGGCGATGCTCGCGTTGAGCTCCTGCTTCATCTGGGTGAACGGCGCTCCGGGCGCGATCGCGCGCGCGACCTCGGACCCCGTCGTCGTGTCGGTGATGACGAAGCCCCAGATGCCGTGGACGTCGGTGATGCCCGTCGTCCCCTTGTGGGCGCCGGGGGGCTTGTCGCGGAGCTGGTCCACCAGGGCCTTCACGGTGGGCTTCATGAGGGGCGCGAGGGGGCCGGCCGCGACGCCGAGCGCGATGTTCATCGCGTCGTCGGCCAGGTCGCGGCTGATGGCCTGCGTCGGGGCCCCGCCGACGGAACGGGCGAAGGCGCGGTTGCCGACGGCGCTCGCGAGCGCCACGGTGTCCTCGCTCGCCCCGGCCCCCCGCGGCGCGACGACGGCCTCCGAGGGGTCCGCGCCCGGAACCTCCGCGTGCTCTCGCATGCTCCGACCTCCGCAGGATGGCCGAGCCGATCATGCGGACATCGGGCCGGCGGGCGCAAGGGACGGGGCCCCCCGGAGGACGCCGCGTCGCCCGTCCGCCGGGCGGCGGAGGGGACCGGAGGGCGGGCACGCGTGCCCCTTTGTCTGCCCGTTCGTCCCCCCGCCGGGCCGCGCGGCCCGGCGCGGCGCGGTGATGGGATTGACCCCCGCCGGCCGTCCCGTCACCGGAGGTCACGTGCCGACCGAGATCCGCGTCCCGCTGAACACCATGCTCGCCGATCTGGACGAGACCGTCCGCCGGCTGCTGACGCGGGAGTTCACCGGGCGCGGCTTCGACGGGGTCGAGGTGGCCTTCGACGCGCCGGGCAAGGAGTGGTCGGCCCAGCTCTCGGCGCCCACCGTCAACCTGTTCCTCTACGACCTGCGCCAGGCCGAGGACCACCAGCCGTCCGACTGGCGGGTGCGCACCGAGGACGGGCGCACTGTCGAGTCGCGGCCCCCCCTGCGGTTGCTCGCCTCCTACGCGGTCACCGCCTGGACCCGGGAGGTCGAGGACGAGCACCGGCTGCTCTCGCAGGTGCTCGCGATCCTCTACACCTACGACACCCTGCCCGCCGACCTGCTGGCGGGCGGCCTCTCGGATCCCTCGGCCCAGCCCTTCCCGCTGCGCACCCGGGTCGCGGAGCCGCGCAACTCGGGCAGCCCGGAGTTCTGGTCGTCGGTCGGCGGCAGCTACAAGGCCTCGCTCGACTACGGCGTCGTGGTGATGTGCGAGTCGGGCGTGACCATGGAGCGCGGCCCGGAGGTGCACACCCAGACCCTGCGCATCCGCAACATGGACGGCGGGCGCGCGAGCGTCGAGGACCTGCACCGCGTCGCGGGCACAGTGCGCGACGCCGACGGCGCACCGGTGCCGGACGCCTGGGTGGTCATGGCCGACGGCCCGGGGTGGGTCACGGCGGACGCCCAGGGGCGCTTCGCGATCGGGCCGGTGCGCCCCGGCGAGCACCCGCTGCGCGCCCGAGCCGCGGACGGGCGCGAGGGCGCGGCCACTGCCCGGGTGCCGGGGGGCCCGGCGGACATCGTCGTGGGGGCGGCCCGCGCCCGGGGGTCGCGGAAGGCCGGATGAGCCGGCGCGCGGACCCTTCGGGCAGCGCGGCGTGCCCCCAAGGCTGCCCGGGAGGCGCATGCCGGGGGGAGCCGCGGCGGCGGAGGATCGGGCGTGTGCGCCACCCCCTCCCGGCCCCCTCGCGTCCTCCTCGGGGATCTCGCGCCGATGCACCGGCTGGGGATGCGCCGGATGCTCACGGAGCGGGGCGTGGAGGTGCGCGAGGAGAGCCGTGCGGCCGAGCTGGAGCGCGCGGCGGCCGAGGTGGAGCCGGACGCGATCGTGCTGCCCCTGGACGAGCGGGCGTTCGACGGCGTGGCCAGGGCCCGGGCGGCGGCGCCCGAGGCGAAGCTGATCCTGTGGGCTCGGGACGAGTCCGAGATGCACGTGTACGACGCGGGGCGGAGCATCCCGCGCCGGGTGTCCGCCGGGACGGCCGGAGCCCTGCTGAGCGAACTCGAGACCGGCGAACCACGCCGAGAGGGAGACTGACATGCCGACCTACCTGACGCCCGGGGTCTACGTGGAGGAGATCCCGGCGCAGTCGAAGCCGATCGAGGGGGTCGGCACCTCCGTCGCGGCCTTCGTGGGTCTCGCGCCCGGCGGACCGGTCAACACCCCGATGCGCGTCGCCAACTGGACGCAGTTCGCCAGGACCTTCGGCGACCCGTCCAACCCCGACGCCGGGCCCTTCATGTCCGGCGCGTACCTGGCCCACGCGGTCTACGGCTACTTCCAGAACGGCGGCGGCCTGTGCTGGGTGGTGCGGGTCGGGGGCGACGGCGGCGACGGCGCCCCGGCGGTCGCGCAGGCGGCCCTCCCGGCCGCGTCGAACCCGTCGGTCGACGCCTGGCGCGCCGTGGCGCTCCCCGGCGTGGACGGCGACGTGACCGTCGAGCTCGTCGAGGAGCCCCCGCCGCCGCCCGCGGAGGGCGAGGGAGAGGGCGATGGGGGCAAGGAGGCCGACCCGAGCTGGAAGCTCGTCGTGACGGCCGGCGGCGAGCGCGAGGAGCACGAGGGCCTGACGATGAAGCGCGGGCGCTCCAACCTGGCGACCAAGGTCAACTCCGCCTCGAAGCTGATCCGCATCGAGGAGACCGGCGCCTCGCTCCCCGAGGGCCAGCGGGCGCCGGCCTCGGGCACCTACCCGCTGGTGGCCGCCCAGGTGGCCCCCTCCGACCTCAGCCCCTCCGACTTCGAGGGCGACGTCGCCCGCCGCGAGGGCCTCGGCAGCATCGCGGCGATCGACGAGGTCACGATGCTCGTCTGCCCGGACCTCCAGACCCTCGGCGAGGACGTCCAGGTGCGGGACCTCCAGGGCAAGATGATCGCCCACTGCGAGAACGCCGGCGACCGGATGGCGATCCTCGACGCGCCGGCGGACATGCTGCCCCAGGACGTCCTGGAGTGGCGCATGGACACCGCGGGCTACGACTCGAAGTACGCGACGCTCTACTACCCGTGGATCGAGGTGATGGACCCGCTCACGAACCATCCGATGATGGTGCCGCCGAGCGGCCACGTCGCGGGCGTGTGGGCGCGGACGGACGGCACCCGCGGGGTGCACAAGGCCCCGGCCAACGAGGTGGTCCTCGGGGCCAACGGCCTCGCCTTCCAGGTGACCCACGAGGAGCAGGGCGGCCTCAACACCAACGGCGTCAACTGCATCCGGGCCTTCTCGGGCCGCGGCATCCGCATCTGGGGCGCGCGCACGCTGTCGAGCGACCCCGAGTGGCGGTACGTCAACGTCCGCCGGCTCTTCAACTACGTCAGCGAGTCGATCGTCGAGGGCACCCAGTGGGCCGTCTTCGAGCCGAACGACCACCGCCTGTGGACCCGCCTGCGCATCTCCAGCGCGAACTTCCTGACGCGGGTCTGGCGCGACGGCGCCCTGTTCGGGGCCACCCCGGAGGAGGCGTTCTTCGTGAAGTGCGACGCCGAGACCAACCCGCCCGACGTCGTCGAGGCCGGCCAGGTCGTGATCGAGATCGGCATCGCCCCGGTGAAGCCGGCCGAGTTCGTCGTCTTCCGCATCAGCCAGTTCACCGCGGGCGCGGCCGAGGTCTCGGCGTAGCCCCCGTCCCCGAAAGCGAAGGAGCACCGGATGCCCAAGATGGAGCCCCGTCCCCCCTCACGATTCCGCCTCGACCTCGGGGGCAAGGAGGGGATCGGCAACTTCCGCGAGTGCGAGGGCCTCGAGAGCGAGACCACCGTGGTGGAGCACACCTCGGTGGACGCCAACGGCAACCCGGTCGTGCGCAAGGTGCCGGGCGCGCTCAAGTGGGCCAACATCGTCCTCAAGCGCGGCGTCGACGAGAGCGCCGACCTCTCCAAGTGGCGCAAGCAGGTGGAGCAGGAGGGGCCCGACCAGGCCCGCGTCGACGGCTTCATCGAGATGCTCGACTACACCGGCACGCCCATCAAGCGGTACAAGTTCCTCCAGGGCTGGCCCCTGAAGTACTCGGGCGTGAAGTTCGACCCCAAGAGCAGCGACGTGGCGGTGGAGGAGATCCACATCTGCCACGAGGGGCTCGAGGTCGAGTAGCGGGCCGGGCCGGCACGGGCCGATGAGGACCGAGGTCTCCTTCACCCTCCCCCGCGGATGGGTCGACGCCGACGGCGCGACCCACCGCGAGGGGCGGATGCGCCTCGCCACCGCGCGCGACGAGATCGAGCCCCTGCGCGATCCCGCCGTGCGTGAGAACGAGGCGTACCTCGGCGTGCTGCTGCTCGCGCGCGTCATCACCCGGCTGGGGCCCGTCACCGACGTCACGCCGGAGATGGTGGAGGGGCTCTTCGCGGCCGACTTCGACCACCTCCAGAAGCTCTACGAGCGACTCAACACCGATGGAGAGGCGGTCGGGACGATCGCCTGCCCCGACTGCGGCCACCACTTCGAGGTCGATCTGACCGAGATCCAGGACGGCCGCCTGGGGGAACCATGAGGCCGTCCCCCGACGGACTGCTCGGGGAGACGGCCCGCCTCGCCTACCACCTGCACTGGCCGCTCGACACGATCCTCGACCTGGAGCACCGTGACCGGCGGCGGTTCCTGGGCGAGGCGGAGGGCCTCGCCGCGCGCGCCGGAGGGGCGACGTGAGGGGGCCGTCCGGCGGAGGCTGGCGGCCGGCCTCGGTGGCCCTCGGTCGCCGTGCGTCGGCGCGGCGCATCGCGCCGCTGCGCGGCGTGGGCGCCCGGTCGCTGACGCGCGCGGTGGCGGCGCGGCGCACCCCCGCGACGCGGCCGACGGCGCTGCGTCTGGCGCCCGCACGGGCCACGGCGGCCCGGGCGCCGCTGGCCCCCGCGACGGCACCCGCCGCGCCCGCGCCGGAGGTCCCCCGGCCGGCCGGCCTCAGCGACTTCGCGTACGAGTGGATGTACGGCGGGACGCTCCCGGAGGACGCGCTCCCGTACACGGGCGCCCCGCCCGTGGTGACGACGGAGGGGGACGACGAGGACGGCGGCGGGGACGACGCCGCGCCCGCGGCGCTGCCGGGCGGCGCGCACCGGCTCGCCCGCGCGGAGGCGCCCTCCGCGCGCGCGGCGGCGGCCCGTCCGGCCCCCGAGCCCGCCCCGCCGGCCCCCGAGCCCGCCCCGCCGGCCGGCGGCATCCCGCGGGCCCGGGTCGAGGAGGTCCCGGCCTTCCGCATCTCCCGCTCCCCCGCCCCTGCGGCGTCCGCACCCGGAGCCCCGGACGTGCCTCCGGCGCCGGCGTCCGGCGTATCCGCCGCGGCCGCACCCCCGGCGCCCGGGGCTCCCACGCCCGGGGCCCCGGCTCCGCAGGCGGGTCCGGCACCCGGCGCGGCGCAGGCCCCGGCGCCGCGCGAGGGCGGCGCCCCGTCGCCGGCCGCCGGATCCGGATCGGCGGCCCCCGCCGGGCCCCCGGCGCCCGCGCCGGCCCGCGCACCCGTGCGCCTGAACCGCGTCGCCGCGCCGCCGCGGCAGGCGCCCCCGGCGCTGCACGCCACGCGACGGCCGGTGCCCGACGCGGTCGAGGTGCCCGTCGTGGACGGGGCGGCGACCCCGGACGCCGCGGCGGCGGAGCCCCCCACGCCCCCGTCGCCTCCCGCTCCCCCGTCGCCCGCCGACGCCCCGCCCGCCCCTGTTCGCGGCGGGCTGCTGCGCCGCATCGCCCGGCGCGGTGCCGGGCGCCCGCCCGGGCCGCCCTCCGGCCCGCCGCCACCGGCGTCGTCCGGGTCGGCCTCGTCCGCGCCCGCCGCCGCGGAGTCGCCGGGCGCGCCCGCGGCCACGCCCTCCCGGGCGACCGCGGCGCCGGTGACCCCCGCCGCCCGGCGCGCGGCGGCGCCCGACGGCCCCGCGCCCGACGGCCCCGCGCCCGCAGGGCCACCTGCCCTCCGCGGGACCTCCGCGACCGACCCACCGGCGCAGGCCGGCGCGGGGCGCCGGGCGCCGTCGGCGGAGCCCGGCGCCGCGACGGGGCCGGCGGAGGCCGCCACCGCGACGCCCGCCTCCCCGACGCTCGCCTCCGCGACGCCCGCCTCCGCGGCCGCACCGGCGCGCCCGGCAGCCCCCGCCTCCGCCGCCCGCATCCTGCGGGCCGCCGCACCGGAGCCCCCCGCCGCGACCGCCGCGCCGGGGAGCCCCGCGCCGGTCGCCCGCACCGCCGCCGGCGGCCCACCCGCCGCGGCGGCCCGGGAGGCGGGTGCCCCGGCGGGCGCCGCCCCGGCGACGCGGCCGGCCGCAGCCCCGCCGCCGGCGGGCGCGGTGGGCGGCGCGGTCGCCACCGCAGCGGCGGTCGCGGCACCGGCAGCCGCCGCGGCGCCGGCGCGCGCGATCGCGCGGCTTCGCGTGCCGAGCCTGCCGTCCGTGCCCCGCCCCCCGTCGCTCCCGTCCCTGCCCTCGCTCCCCGCGGCGCCGGCCCTGCCGTCCGCCGGGGACCTGCCGGGAGTGCCCGACCTGCCGCGCGTCCCGGAGCTGCCGGGCGTCCCGGGGCTGCCCGCGATGCCGTCGCTCGGAGACCTCCCGTCCCTGCCGACGCCGCCGTCGCTGCCCGCGCTGCCGTCGCTCCCCGCGGGCCTGCCGGCGATGCCGTCGATGCCGTCGCTTCCCGACATCGCGTCGCCGGGGGGCATCGCGGAGGCCGCCGAGCGGGCGGTCGGCGCGCTCGGGTCCGGCCTGCCCCCCGCGGTCGGCGGGCTGATCCCAGGTGCCGGTGGCCTGCCCGGCGCTCCCCAGCTGCCGGGCGCGCCCGACCTCGACCAGCTCTACGAGGGGATCGTCGAGCGCCTGAAGCGCGACCTGCTCGCCGAGCGCGAGCGCATGGGCGACCTCCTCGGGAACCTCGGTCACTAGTGCCCCGATCCGCGACCACCGCGGCGGTTCCCGGCTCCATCCCCGGAGCGGGGCACTGATGGCGCCCACACGACGCACTCCGGCCAAGGGCGAGTCGCCCGACCCGCTCGTCGGCAGCTTCTTCAAGGTCGATGCGGGCGAGGCGATCGGCTACTTCACCGAGGTCTCCGGGCTCTCGATGGAGTACGACGTCTTCGAGTACCAGGAGGGGGGCGTCAACGACTTCGTCCACAAGCTGCGCGGCCGGATGAAGTTCACCAACCTGGTCCTCACCCGCGGCATCACCCACGAGGAGAGCTTCACCCGGTGGTTCATGGAGTGCCGGGAGAAGACCCAGCGCCGGGACCTGTCGGTGACGATGCTGAGCAACGACCTCAAGCCGGTGCGCACCTGGTCGTTCGCGGGCGCGTTCCCGGTCAAGTGGACCGGTCCCGGCCTGAAGGCCGCCTCGGGCGAGGTTGCGGTCGAGCAGATCGAGATCGCCCACCAGGGGCTCAAGTCGGACTCCGGCGGCTGAGGGGGCACGGTGGCGATCCCCGACAACCTCACCAAGGCCTACCTCAAGCTCGAGAACGGCACCCAGATCGACTGCTGGTTCAACCCGGCCGAGTACACGATCGCCAAGAGCAACAAGTGGAAGGTCGAGCCCGTCGTCGGGCAGGGCCTGCCGACCGCCCAGTTCGGCGGCGGCGACGCGCAGAAGATGTCGATGGAGCTGCTCTTCGACGACTCGGACCGCACCACCGGCGACGTGCGCGAGATCACCAACTCCCTGTTCGCCGCGATGGCCGTGGACAAGGCCTACGCCTCGGGCAAGAACAGCGGGCGCCCGCCGATGGTCGAGTTCGGCTGGGGCGCGACCACCACCTTCAAGGCGGTCATCGACAGCCTCTCGGTGCAGTTCCTGCTCTTCCGCCCGAACGGCACCCCCGTGCGCGCCAAGGCGAAGATCTCCCTGATCCAGGCCGAGGCGACCGTGGGCAAGGGCCCCCAGAACCCGACGACCCGGGGCGTGGCCGGGCTGCGGACGCACGTCGTGCGCGATGGCGACAGCATCCAGAGCGTCGCGCACGCCGCCTACGGCGACCCGACGCTCTGGCGCCGCATCGCCGAGGCCAACGGCATCGACGACCCCCTCAGCCTGCCGCGCGGCGCCGTGCTCTCGATCCCGGTGCTCGACGGATGAGCACGGCCACCGTACCCGGCCGCACCGCCGGCATCGCCGGCGTCGAGGTCACCGTCGCCGGGCAGCCGCTCGACCCGCGCATCGCCCCGCTGCTCCAGGAGGTGCGCGTCGACGACAACCTGACGCTGCCCGACGCCTTCCTGATCCGCTTCTCCGATCCCGGGCTGAAGCACGTCGACTCCAGCCCCTTCACGGTGGGCGCCGAGGTCGAGATCAAGATGGCCTCGCCCGACGGGAACCGCATCACCTCGCTGATCCGGGGGCAGGTGACGGCCGTCGAGCCGGAGTTCCGGGCCGACGGCATCACGATCTGCGCACGGGGCTACGACCACTCCCACGCCCTCAACCGCACGCGGGTGACGGCGACCTACCAGGACGTCACGGTCGACGAGGTCGTGGGCACGGTGTGCAAGCGGGCCGGCGTCGCCGAGTACACGGTCGAGAGCCCCTCCGGCGGGGTGCTGCCGTTCGTGCAGCAGAGCAACGAGACCGACTGGGAGTTCCTCTGGCGCCTGGCGGGCCGCGTCGGCTGCGAGGTGGTGGTCACCGAGGGGCGGCTCCTCTTCCGGCCCGCCGGCGGCGGCGACGCCGGGGCCACGCCGATCGCGCTGAGGTACGGCGAGACGCTGACGGCCTTCCGCCCGCGCCTGACCGGCGTGCAGCAGGTCGACGAGGTGATCGTGCGCGGCTGGGACCACACCACCAAGCAGCCCATCGAGGCCCGGGCGAAGCCCGAGGCGCCGCGCTCGGAGATCGGCGTGGGCCGCCAGGCGGTGGCGAAGGCCCTCGGCGGGGGGGCGATCACGATCTCGGACGCCCCGGTGGGCGACCAGGCCGAGGCCGACGCCCTGGCGAGGAGCGTCATGGCGCGGGTGGCCAACTCCTACCTCGAGGCCGAGGGCACGTGCCGCGGTGCCCCGGGGCTGCGGGCCGGGGGGTCGGTGCAGGTCGCCGGGGTCGGCACCACCTTCAGCGGCACCTACCGGGTCACCTCGACCACCCACGCCTTCCGCGGGGCCTCGGGCTACGAGACGCGCTTCCGGGTGTCGGGCGACTCGTCGCGCAGCCTGGTGGAGCTGATGACGCCCTCGACACGCCCGGGGTGGGAGAGCGGCGGCGTACAGGTGGCCGTGGTGACGCAGAACGAGGACCCGGACGGGATGGGTCGCGTGCGGGTGCGCTATCCCGAGCTCGGCGAGGAGACCGAGGGCTGGTGGGCCCGGGTGACCGGCCCCGGGGCCGGCCGCGACCGGGGCCTGCTGATGACCCCGCAGGTGGGCGACGAGGTGCTGGTGGCGTTCGAGCACGGGGACGTGCGGCGGCCGATCGTGCTCGGCGCGCTGTGGAACGGCGAGGACACCCCGGGAGAGCTGGTGCAGACCGACGGCTCGTTCCGGTTGCGCTCCCCCGAGTCGATCGGGCTGACGGCCGACAAGACGATGACGGTCACCGCCACGGACGAGCTCACCATCGAGGTCGGGCAGTCGACGGCGGTGCTCAAGAAGGACGGCACGATCACGGTCAGGGGCTCGTCGGTGACGCTGGAGTCGCAGGGCGGGATGACGATCAAGGCGGGGTCGAGCCTGACGCTCCAGGCGAGCGGCACGGTGAAGGTGTCCGGCGCACAGGTGCAGCTCGGCTGATGGGCGGCATCCTCGGATCCGGCCTGTCCTTCCCGCTGCGGGTCGACGCGCGCGGGGGCCTCGCGCTGTCGCACGAGGACGAGGACGTGCGCGAGGCGATCCAGGTGATCCTCGGCACCGCCCCCGGCGAGCGCCCGATGCGCCCCGAGTTCGGCTGCGGCATCCACGACTACGTCTTCGAGTCGGTCGACGCCTACCTGGTGGGGCGGCTGGAGCAGGAGGTGCGCCGCGCCCTCGACCGCTGGGAGCCGCGCATCGACGTCGTCTCGGTGGACCTGTCGCTCGAGCCCTCGCGGGCCGGCGCGGGGCCCGACGAGGTCGTCGTGATCGACATCAGCTACCGGCTGCGCGCGACCAACGACGTGCGCAACCTGGTCTACCCCTTCTACGTCATCCCCGCCGAGGAGAGCACTCCGTGAGCGCCCGCCTCCCCTCCGTCGAGCTCGACGACCGCGACTTCCAGGACCTCGTCAACGAGGCCCGCCTGCGCATCGCCCAGAGCTGCCCCGAGTGGACCGAGCACAACGTCTCGGACCCCGGCGTCACGCTGATCGAGCTGTTCGCGTGGATGACCGAGATGGTCATCTACCGGCTCAACCGCATCCCGGACAAGCTGCACGTCGCGCTGATGGAGCTGCTCGGCATCGCCCTGGAGCCGGCCACGGCGGCGCACGCCGACGTGCGCTTCAGGCTGTCGGCGCCCGCCACCTCGCCGGTGCACATCCCGGCCTCCTCGACCGAGGTGGCGACCCTGCGCACGCCGGGCGAGGACCCGGTCGTGTTCCAGACGCTCGAGGACATGACGATCCCGCCGGCGCGGCCGACGGCCTACCAGGTGCAGCGGGGCACCGCGGTCAAGGACGTCGGCGTCGCCGGCGGGATCGCCACGCCCAAGGGCCCCGACCAGCTCCCGTTCGGCATGCCCCCCCAGGTGGGCGACGCGCTCTACCTCGGGTTCGACGAGCCGCTCGGGCGGATGCTGCTGCGGGTCGACGTCGACTGCTCCCAGGCGCGCGGCGCCGGCGTCGACCCCGAGGACCCGCCGCTGCACTGGGAGGTCTCGAGCGGCGAGGCGCCCGGCGGCTGGGCCGAGGCCGAGGTGCTGATCGACGCCACCGGCGGCTTCAACTACGGCTCGGGGGTCGTCGAGCTCCAGCTCCCCGCCGTCCACGACCCGGCGACCGTGGGGGGCACGCGCGCCCACTGGGTGCGCTGCCGCCTCACCGACACCACCCGGCGCGGCGCGGCCGCCGCCACCTTCTCCCACCCCCCCGAGATCTACTCGATCACCGCCGCGCCCCTCGGGGCGCTCGTCCCGGCCGCCCACAGCGTGCGGGTCGAGGAGGAGGTCCTCGGCGAGAGCGACGGGACCCCCGGGCAGTCCTTCCGCCTGCGCAACGCGCCGGTGCTCGCGCTGGAGGAGCTGGAGGGCGTCGAGGTGCTGGAGCCCGGCACCACCGCGTGGCGACCCTGGGAGCCGGTGGAGACCTTCGCCGAGAGCGGCCCGGCCGACGCTCACTACACGGTCGACCTGGCCAGCGGCGAGGTCGCGCTCGGCCCGGCCGTGCGCACCGGCGACGGCGGCTGGCGCCAGTACGGCGCCGTCCCGCCGGCGGGCAGCCGGCTGCGCATGCGCGGCTACCGCCATGGCGGCGGGCGCCGCGGCAACGTCGCGGCGGGCGCGCTGACCGTCCTGAAGAGCGCGATCCCCACCGTGTCGGGTGTCGTGAACCCGGGCCCCGCGTCCGGCGGCGTCGACCCCGAGTCGCTCGAGGGCGCCCGCCAGCGGGCCGCGATGGAGATCCGCACCCGCTACCGGGCCGTCACCGGCGAGGACTTCGAGTTCCTGTGCGGCGAGGCCTCGCCGCGGGTCGCCCGCGCGATCTGCGTGGAGCCGCCCGACACGGTGGGCGTCGCCCGCCTGCACCTCGTGCCGCGCATCGAGCCGGCCGACCGCCAGCTCGCGCTGGAGGAGCTGACGCCCGACGAGGACCTGTTCGCGACCGTGGCGGCCTACCTCGACCAGCGCCGCCTGATCGGCACCCGGGTCGAGCTGGTGCCCGCGCGGTACCGGGGCGTCAGCGTGGTCGTCAACCTCCAGGCCAACCTGCGCGCCGACCCGCGCCGCGTGGAGGAGGACGTCGCCCAGGCGCTCTACACCTACCTCAACCCGCTCGTGGGCGGGGCGATGGAGGGCGAGGGGGCCGGCTGGGCGTTCGGCCGTGCGCTGAACCAGGGGGAGCTGTACGGCGTCATCCACCAGGTCCCCGGGGTCGACTTCGTGAAGATCCTCCGCGTCTACGAGACCGACCTGCAGAGCGGCGAGCAGCAGCCCAAGCAGGCCGGGAGTCACATCCCGCTCGAGGCCGACGAGCTCGTGGCCTCGGGGCGGCACCTCGTGCGCGCGGAGCACCCCGCGCTGTGATCGGCGACGGCGCACCCGCCGTCGCCTCGGCGCGCGGCTACCTGCGCTCGGGCCTCCCCGGCATCTACCAGGAGGGCGACTTCGGGATGCGCTTCGTCGCCGCGCTCGAGATGCTGCTCGACCCGATCGTGGTGACGCTCGACAACCTGCCGGCCCAGTTCGACACGCGGCTGACCGATCCGCGGACGCTCGGCCTGATCGCCGCCTGGCTGGGGGTCGAGCTCGACGAGTCGTGGCCCGGGGAGCGCCAGCGCGAGCTGGTGAGGATGTCGTCGGAGCTGGCGCGGCGCCGGGGCACGCGCGAGGGCCTGGAGCAGGCGCTGCGGATCGCCTTCCCCGACCTGCCGCTGCGCGTGGAGGACGACGGCGGCGTCGTGCACGCGGGGAGCGCCGCGGAGCTGCCGCCGGCACCCCCGCCGCGCTTCATCGTCTACTGCGACATCCCGCTGGAGGAGCCCGCCGGGCTCGCGCGGATGATCGAGATCATGAAGCCGGTGCACGTCCAGTACCGGCTCCGCATCCGGTCGGCCGGGCGCGGCGGAGGGGGCGCGTGAGCACCGCCTGCCGCTCCTGCGGCGCGATCGTCGAGGGCGACCCCGACTTCTGCCCGACCTGCGGCGAGTACCTGCGATGGGACCCGACCGGCGTGCAGCCGGCCGTCGAGCCGGCCGCGGCCCCGGCCGCCGCCCCGCCGCCGCCGGCCCCCCCGGCCGCCGCCGCGCCGCCCCCCGCGGGTGCGCCGCCCGCGCCGGGGCCTCCTGCGGCCGCCGGGCCCCCGGCCGCCGCCGCCCCCGCGCAGCCCGACCCGGTGCTGATCGCGCTGCGGCGCCCCGACGACGAGGGCTACGCCGCCGAGACCGTGCAGCTCGCCGTGCAGCCCGGCGGCGCGGTGGTGCTGCGCGCCCTGGTGCGCAACCAGAGCGGGATCGTCGACAACTACGACATGAGCGTCGACGGCCTGCCCGAGGGGTGGTGGGAGGTCGCGCCGGCGACCGTCTACCTGGTGCCCTTCGGCTCCTCGGGCGGCTCGTACGAGCAGGAGGTCGAGATCCGCCTCGCCCCGCCGCGGTCGGCCGAGGCCGAGGCGCGCGAGTGGACGATCGCCGTGGTGGCCACCTCCCGGGCGACGGGTGCCGCCGTGCGCGCCGCGCCGACGCTGCTCGACATCGCCCCCTACCGCGACGTCGAGGCCGTCCTTACCCCGGAGCGGCGCTCCGGCCGCGTCGAGGCGGTCTTCCAGCTCGCGGTCACCAACCGGGCGAACGCGCCGGTCGACGTGGCCCTGAGCGGCGTCGACCCCGAGGAGGCGCTCGGCTTCGCCTTCCGCGAGCCCTGGGTGCCGCCGGCCCGGCGCCGCCGCGAGGGCATCGACGTCGCGGAGCGCGCCTACCAGCGCGCCGAGGCGCTCGGCGTGGGCCAGGGCGGCGTGGAGCAGGTCGCCGAGCGGGCGATCCGCAACGCGACGGCCGGGGCGGAGGGCAGGGTCGTCCGCTTCCTGAAGCGGCGCAAGCGCGTCGGGCGCGAGATCCAGGGGCTGCGCCTGGAGCCGGGCGAGCGCGTCGAGGCCACCGTGGGGGTGAGCCCCCCGAAGCAGATCTGGATCGGCCGCGGGGCGCTGCACCCCTTCCAGGTGGTCGCGACCCCGGCCGGCGCCGACGGCCCGGTGCCGCCCGTCGCGGGCACGTTCCGCCAGCGCCAGTGGCTCCCGTGGTGGCTGATGATCGTCGTGCCGCTGCTGGTCGTGGGCGGCATCTGGCTGCTCTCGCAGCGCACCGCGAGCGCCGAGGTCCCCGACCTGACCGCGGCGCCCGACGTCTTCGCGGCGACGGGACTCCTCGAGGACGCCGGCTTCACCCTCGGCGAGACCTTCGAGGAGGAGACCCCGGGGGCCGAGCCCGGCGCGATCGTCGAGCAGGACCCCGCGGCCGGCGAGAGCGCCGAGGAGGGCACGGCCGTCACGATCAAGGTCGCCGTGGGCGCCGAGCAGGTCGCGGTGCCCGACCTCACGGGCCAGACGACCGAGCAGGCCACGGCCACCCTGACCGCGGCCGGTTTCCAGCTCGGGCGCCCGCTCAACGAGGCGGGCGACCCGGCGACGGCGACGATCGCCAACCAGATCCCGGTGCCCGACAGCCTGGAGGCCGCGGGCGCCGCGATCGACGTCGTCCTCGCCGACGCCGCCGGGGGCGCGGCGACCACGGCGACGGCCCCCGCCACCACCCCCGCGGCGCCGGCCGACCCGACCGCCCCGCCGCCGCCCGCGACCACCCCGGGCACGCCCACGGCCCCGGCGCCCGCCCCCGCGCCGGCCCCGGCCCCGCCGGGGGCGCCGGTGCCCCTCCCGGTGCCCGGCGGCGCGCCGGCCGTCGTGCCGAGCCCGCCCACCCCGGGCGGCGGCGTCGAGGTGCCGAGCGTCGCGGGCACGACGCAGACCGAGGCGGCCAACGCCCTCGCCACCCTCGGGCTGGTCCCCGGCGTGCTGAGCGCCGCCAGCGCCGAGGCGCCGCCCGGCACCGTGATCGCCCAGGAGCCGGCGCCCGGGACCGAGGTCGCGCCCGGCGCGACCGTCGCGATCACGATCTCGCGCGGCTACCCGGCCGTGATCCACGACGCCGACGGCGACATCGTCCGCATCGGCGGTGCCGCCGGCGAGCCGGTCGAGCCGATCGCGGCGAGCGACGACGTCGAGGAGCAGGCGAGCGCCTCGTTCGCCACCCCGCTGATCGCATACCGGCGCGGGCCCGAGGGCTCGACCAAGGGCGTCGCGCCGTCGGCGCAGATCTGGGTCGTCGACCCGTCGAACCCCACCCTCGCCCGCCCGCTGACCGACTCCGGGTTCGACGACCGCCGCCCGGCCATCTCCCCCGACGGCGCGGTCGTGGCCTTCGTCTCCAACCGGGGCAGCCGCCCGGACGACTACGACCTCTGCCTCGCCCGCACCGACGCCACGAACACGCGGCCGCGCTGCGTGTCGGACCGCGACGTCGTGGTGAGCCGGCCGGCCTGGTCGCCCGACGGCCGCTCGATCCTGCTGACGGCCTCCGACGGCACCCAGACCGAGCTGCTGCTGATGACCTCCGCGACCCCCTCGTCGGGGAACCCGGCCGACTGGACCGCCCAGGGCCTGGTGACCGACGGGATGCACAAGGACCGGCCGACCGACCAGGTGCTCTCGTCGGCCTTCTCGCCCGACGGCGCGACGCTTGCCTTCTCCGCCAACTGGCGCAGCAACACCTTCACGCTCTGGACCGTCCCGGTCGCGAACGGCGTCATCGGGACGGAGGCCGAGCAGCAGCCGTTCATCGCGGCCTGCGAGCTGTCGTGGCGCCCGGACGGCGCCGAGCTCGCGCTCGCCCAGCGCAACTCGACCTGCGACGAGCGGGGCCGCATCGTGCGGGTCGACCCCGCGAGCCCGAACGAACAGACCCTGCTCAGCCGGCTCGACGCCGCCTCGGGCAGCCCGGTCTGGGCCCCGCCCCCCGCCGGGTAGGGGGCTCTCCCGTGTTATGCCGCTCGTGCCGGCGCCAGGTGGGTCGCGGCGAGGCCTTCTGCCACGCGTGCGGCACCGCCGTGTCCGGCCGCGACGGCGCGCTCGAGCTGGTGCTGCCCGGGGGCGTCCGGGTGCCCCTCTCGGACGACCTCACGATCGGCCGCTCGCCGGCGAGCACGATCCGCCTCGACGACCGCTCGGTCTCGCGCACGCACGCCCGCGTGACGCTCTCCGGAGGAACGGCCCGCCTGGAGGACGCCGGGTCGAGCCACGGCACCCTCCTCGACGGGCGCCCGCTCACGGGCCCCTCCCCCCTGCGCGACGGCGCCGTCATCGGCCTCGGCGATGTCGAGCTGCACGTCGAGCGGCACCGCGACGCCGCGGAGGCCGGCCGCACGGTGGTGGTGCCGGCCAACGCCAGCCTCGTGTTGTCCCCGGCAGGCCACCCGCGGGTCACGCAGGCGGGCACGCAGGCCGGCTTCCGCCCGCGGATGCGCTCGGGCTGGAAGCTCAAGCGGCTGGCCGAGGGCGAGGACCGCCTGCGCTACGTCCTCTCGAGCGACCACATGCCGGACCTGCTGCGCATGGGCGAGGCCGACGCGGCGCTCGTACAGATGCTCGACGGCGAGTCGTCGCTGCCCGAGCTGATGGCCGAGGCCGAGCGCCTGTACGGCGACAACGGGGTCGGCCGCCTTGCTCGCCTGCTGGCCGACCTCGGCGAGCGGGGGCTGATGGAGGGCGTCGACGCCCCGGAGCGCCGCGCGCGCGAGGGGCTCCTCGCGCGCCTGACGCGTCCCCGCGAGCGGGTCTTCCCCGGCGCCGGGCCCTTCTTCGCCCGCCTCTACCGCCGGGGCGGCTGGGTGCTGTTCACCCGCACCGCGCTGATCCTCATGGCCGTGATCGCCGCGGCCGGCCTGGCGGCCTTCATCGGCCTGATCGTCAGCCGCGGGGGAACGCCGTTCGTGGTCGCCGACCGCATCGGCATCGGCGGGCTCGTCTTCCTCGCGGGGCGCTTCCTGGTGGTGGCGATCCACGAGGTGGCCCACGGGCTGACGATGGCGTCGTTCGGCCGCACCGTTCCGCGCGCCGGCGTCAAGTCGATCGTCGGCATCCCCTTCGCCTTCGTGGACACCACCGAGGCGTGGTTCGAGCCGCGGCGCCGGCGCATGGCGATCAGCGCCGCCGGGCCCGTCAGCGACATGGTCGTGGGCGGCGTCGCCGGCCTCGTGGCGGTGGCGCTGCCCGCCGGCAACACGCGCGACATCGTCTACCAGGTGGCCCTCGCCGCCTACGTCGGGGCCTTCTACAACCTCAACCCCTTCCTCGACCGCGACGGCTACCACATCCTCGTGGACGCCCTCGGGGAGCCCGGGTTGCGGCGTCGCGCCCGCGAGCGCCTCGACCGGCGGCTGGCCGGGCGGGCGCCCGGAGCGCACGACGGCGGGCGCGCCCTGGCCGCCTACGGCGTCGCGTCCCTGGCGTGGATGATCGCGGCGATCGGCTTCGTCATACTGCTGAGCCTCCTCTACTTCGACCGGCTCACGGCGATCGCGCCGCCGGAGGTGGTGTGGACGGTGCTCGGCGCCTTCTACCTTCTGCTCTTCGTGCCCGTGGCGATCGTGGTCGGGCGCCCGCTGGTCGCGCGCCGGCGCCAGAGGGTGGCCGATGCCGTCGGATAGCGCCGCCGCGGAGATGCTGGCCCGGCTGCTGACCGACGACCGGTTCCGGTCGGACTTCCGCCGCGACCCGGCGGGCGCGTGCCGGGCGATGGACCTCGACGACGTGGCCGAGGAGCTCTCCGCCCAGCCGGGCCGGGCGTTCCAGACGCTCGAGGTGCGCGAGTCGCGCTCCAGCCTGGCGGGCGTGCTGCTGGCGGCCGCCGCCGAGGGCGTGGGCATCGCCGAGCTGGTGCAGCACGTGCGCGGCGACGAGGGCGCCGGGCGCTGGGCCGCGGCCGCCGCCCTCTCGCGCGCCATGCCGGCCGTCACAGACTCGGCCGACGCGGGCCCGGCGCTCGCGGCCGCCGGGGACGAGGTGCCCTCGTGCCCGGTGTGCCTACTGAAGGACCCGGACGCCGAGGCGGGCTTCGCACGGTGCGCATCGTGCGGCGACCCGGCGCCGCTCGGATCGCTCATCTGCCCCACCTGCCGCTCCGAGGGCCGCCAGGCGCCGCCCGTGCGGCTGGGAGCCGCGCGCACGCCGGCCGGCGGCGACGACGAGCCGCTGCGCTTCGTCTCGCGCGGCCCGGACGACGACGCCGGCGACCGCATCGAGGCGTTCGCCGACGCGCCGGCCGTCGCGCCGGTGGGGCCCACGGTGCAGCCGGTCGACCCGTCGCTGATGAACAACACCAACGCCGGGGGCAAGCTGCACGCCTCCGAGTTCAACGTGCGCGACGCCGAGGGGGCGCCGGGGTCGGGCGGCAGCTACCACGCGGCCTACGACTTCTTCACCGAGGGGAACGCCCCCATCCGGGCGCCCTTCGCGGGGACGATCGTCGAGGTCCGCCCCACCCGCGGGACGTCCGGCCAAATCTACGGCGGCACCGTCAAGCTGCAGGGGGCGGACGGCAAGGTGTGGGTCTTCCGCCACATCACGCCCGGCTCGGTGACGGTCGGCCAGCAGGTGGCCGCCGGCACCCAGATCGCCGCCACCAGTCCGTGGACGGACGGGCCCGAGCACGCGCACATCGAGGTCTGGAAGACGCTGTCGGGCGGCTACAACGTCTCCAACATGGAGGACCCGCTGCCGTACCTGCAGCAGCTCTACCAGGGCGGCGGGGCGACGCCCGTCCCGGTCGGCGGGGTCCCCCCGGCGGGCGCGCTGCCGCCCGTGGTGCCCGGCGCGGTGCCGCCCGTGGCGCCCGTCCCGGCGGCGGTACCGGTGCCGGTGCGCCCGGAGGACGTCGTGGCCGACCCCAACGTCGTCGCCGCGCCCGCGGTGGAATCCGAGCTGCTGTCGCCCGACCTCGATCCGCGCGCCATCCCGATGCTCGCCTCGGTGTCCGACCGCTACGAGATCGGCATCACGTCCGTCGAGGCGGACGGCGGGGTGAGCCGCATCGTCATCAGCAGCGTCAACGGCAAGCCGGTCACGCCGACGAACGTGGACGCCCGCGACCTGGCCGAGGAGCTCGCCGCCCTCACCCCGGACGGGCGCCCCTCCGAGGTCGGCACCCCCTGGCGCATCAAGGGGCAGGGCTTCTTCACCGAGCCGGGGCTGCGCAACCGCATCGAGGTCGGCTTCCGGGCCGGAGACGTACCGGCCCCCGCGACGCCCGCGGCCCCCGGCGCCGCGCCCGTCGCCCCCGCGCCCGGCCCTGTCGCGGCGCCGGTGCCGGGCGCCGCACCGGCCCCGGCCCCCGCGGTCGCCCCCGCCCCCGCACCGGCGGTCGCACCGGCTCCGGCGCCGGCGGCCGCGCCGGTCGTCCCCGCCCCGGCCGCGGCGCCCCCGGCGGCCCCCGCGGCCCCCGTGCCGGCCGCCGGCGCCCCCCCGGCGGACGCGGGCGCACCGCCGGCACCCGCCCCGGCGGGCTCGGGCGCCCTCGACCCCGCCGAGGCGCTGGCGAGCCTCAGCCCCCAGGACCAGCAGCTCGCCGCGCAGCTCGACGCGTGGATCGCCCGCAAGAACCCCGGCGCGCCGCTCGAGGGCTACGGCGCCGTCTTCGTCCGCGAGGGGCGGCTCAACGGCGTCGACCCCCGGGCACTGGTGGCGATCGCGCGGGCCGAGAGCTCCCTGGGCTCGGATCCCGGGGCCATCTCGATCAACAACGCCTTCGGCTGGGGCCCCCACAAGCCGTTCCCCTCATGGGAGGAGAACATCGCGACCGTCGCAGCCGGCCTGCGCACGGGCTACCTCGACGACGGCCTGGACACGCTGCCCGAGATCCAGGCGCGCTACGCGCCCGTCGGCGTCTCCAACGACCCCACCAACCTGAACTCCAATTGGCTGCGCAACGTGCGCATCCTGTACGCCGAGCTGGGCGGGAACCCGGACGGATCGATCGCCGTCCCGGCGGGCCAGGCGGCGCCGCCCGCCGCCCCGGTGGCCCCGCCCGCCGCGCCGGTGGCCCCGCCCGTCGCCCCGGCGCCCGCCGTCGCACCGCCCGTCGCGCCGGCCCCCGCCGCGCCGCCCGCAGCGGCGGCCCCACCGGCCGCGCCCGCGGGCCCGCCGAGCGCCGGCCGCGCGAGCGCCGTCTTCGGGGCGGTGCCGGGCCCCGCGCCCGCCGCCGGCGCACCGGGCGGCGCATCCGCTGCCGGCGCCGACGCCCCGTTCATCGCCCGGCCGAACACCGCCCGCGTCCTGCCGGCCGTCCCCCCTCCCGCCGACCCGCCCGCCGCGCCGGCCGCGCCCGCGCCCCCTGTGGCGCCGGCGCCCGCCGCGACGCCGGCACCCGCCCCCGGCGCCCCACCGCCGGCCGACGCCGTCGCGCCGGCACCCGGGCTCGCCACCGCAGCGGAGGCGTATCCGGGCGATTCCGCACCCCGCGAGGCCATCGCGCGCTGGATGGCGGGGCGCGCCGCGGCGGCGGGCCTCCCGCCCGAGTTGCCCGTCATGGCGGGGCTGGTGGAGAGTGGGCTGAGAAACCTCGATCACGGCCACGCGGACTCGCTCGGGTTCTTCCAGATGCGCACGAGCGTCTGGAACTCCGGCGAGTACGCCGGCTACGCCGACGACCCGGAGCTTCAGATGCGGTGGTTCATCGACCAGGCCGTCGCCCTCAAGGAGCGGCGCGTGGCGGAGGGCTTGACCTCCTTCGGTACCGACCCCGGCGCGTACGGGGAGTGGATCGCCGACGTCGAGAGGCCGGCCGAGCAGTACCGCGGTCGCTACCAGCTGCGCCTCGAGGAGGCGCGCTCCCTCATCGCCGCGGGGGGCGCGCGATGAGGCGGGCGCCCGTCGTCGCCGGCGTGCTCGCGGCCCTGGCGGCGGGGGCGGCGCCCGCCGTCGCCGCGGCCCCGACCGGGCTCAACGGGCTGATCGCGTTCGACCGCGCGACCGGCTCGGGCGCGATCTACTCGATGACCGCCACCGGCGGCTCGCAGACGCCACTGACGTCCCTTCAGGACTCGGACGCGTCATGGTCGCCCGACGGCACCCGGATCGCCTTCACCAGCGCCCGCGACGGCGGCAACGAGGAGATCTACCTCATGAACGCCGACGGCACCGGTCAGGTGCGGTGGACGGTCAGCGCCGGCATCGACCGGGAGCCCGCGTGGTCGCCCGACGGCACCCGCATCGCCTGGAGCTCCGACCGCGCGGGCGGCAACCTGGAGATCTTCTCGGCCCGGCTCGACGGCTCGGACCTGCGGCAGCACACGCTGAACGACGCCGTCACCGACGACCAGCCCGAGTGGTCGCCCGACGGCTCGGCCATCGCGTTCCGCAGCGGACGACCTGGCCCCGACGGCAGCACGGGCGGCTACCTGTGGCGCCTGTCCTCCGCCGGGACCGAGATCGACGTCCGGCGACTGACGAACGAGCGGTCGAACTCGCCATCGTGGTCGCCCGACGGCTCGCGGATCGCCTTCGACAGCTCGCGCGGCGCCCCGCTGAACCGCGACATCTACTCCGCGTCGGCCGCCGGCGGGGAGGTCGGCCTGGCACGACACACGAACAACCCCGACGAGGACCGCGACCCCGCCTGGTCGCCCGACGGCACCCAGTTCGCCTTCACCAGCACCCGGGGCGGCGGCACCGCGCACATCTTCACGATGGCCTCGGTCGGGACCGAGGTGAACCTGCTCCAGCGCACCAGCACGGTGCTCGGCGACGTCAACCCGGCCTGGCAGACCGTCGCGGCGCCGCCCGCGCTGTCGGCCCTCAGTCCCGGCGCGGTCCCGGCCGGGTCCGGCCCGATCACCCTCACGGTCGACGGCAGCGGCTTCACCTTCCGCTCCCGCGTCCGCTGGCAGGGCCAGGAGCGGGCGACGACCTACGTCAGCCCCAGCCGCCTGACGGCGGCGATCCCGGCCTCCGACCTCGCCGCCGCCGGCGCGGCCCAGGTCGACGTCCACACCGGGCCGATCGGGGGCGGCACCTCGGCGCCGCTGACCGTCACCGTCCAGGCCGTGGCCCCTGCGCCGACGCTCGTCATCACGAGCGCCACGGTCCAGAACCGGTGGACGGCGAGCCGGCTGAAGGGCCGCCTGGTGCTGCGCGGCACAAGCACCCGCGCCGCCCGCCTCCAGGTGCGCGTCCTGCGGCCGACCGGCCGCGGGCGGGCCCTCGTGACCCGCACCGTGGCCCTCGCGGGCGGGGGCGCCTTCACCCGGAGGCTGGTGCTCGCGCCCGGCCTGGTCCCCGGCCGCTACCTGGTGCGGGTGTCCGAGCTCGGGCCCGGGCCGGGCCTGCTGCCCACCGCCGAGCGCCGGGCGACGATTCCCGCGCCGCGCGAGGGCGTCGTCTCGCGGGCCTACTTCAGCACCAAGATCGGCGGCCGGGCGCAGGCGCGGATCGCCGGCCGCTCGATCATCTTCGCCCACTTCCGCTTCGCCGCCCGGCCGAAGCCCGGCAAGCGGCTCACCGTGAACTGGTACAGCCCGGGGGCACGGCGGCCGGTCGCCGTCGATCGCAAGGGCAGGACGTCCGTGGTGATCGCTTTCATCAAGGGCACCCGCTCGCTCCCCACCGGGCGCTGGCGGGCCGAGCTGCGCTACGGCCGGACGCTCGTGGCGACCGCGCGGGTTCGCGTTGCATAGGAGCGCGCTCGCCGCGCTTGCCGCCGGCGCGCTCGCCGCGACGGCGGTCCCCGCGGCCGGGGTGACCGGCTCCGACCCGATCGTGGTGGTCGCCGGGCAGAACACGCAGAACGCTGTGAGCACCGCGGGCGACGGCGGCCCCGCGACCGCGGCGGTGCTCTTCCGTCCCCGCGCCGCGGCGGCCGATTCCGCAGGAAGGGTCTACGTCGTCCAGCGAGAACAGCCGGGCGTGCGCCAGGTGGGCACCGACCAGATCATCCGGCGCTTCGCCGGCAACTACGCCAACATCTCCAGCGGCGACGGAGGCCCCGCCCTCGACGCCCAGACGACCATCCTCAGCGGGGTGGCCGTCGATCCGGCGGGCAACGTCTTCATCGCCGAGGAGGGCGGCAGCGGGAGGATCCGGAAGATCGACACGGCCGGCATCATCCGCACTGTCGCAGACGGGTTCCCGGGGCTCTTCGGGCTCGACACCGACGACGCCGGGAACGTCTTCGGCGCGGTCGGGAGCGGGCGCATCATCCGGGTCACCCCGGCGGGCACGGTCACCACGGTCGCCGGAACTGGCGCCGCCGGCTTCAACGGCGACGGCATCCCCGCCACGGCCGCCCAGCTCCAGGGGCCCGGGGGCGTGGCCGTGGACGCCGCCGGCAACGTCTTCATCGCCGACGCGGGCCGGGTGCGCCGGGTCGACGCGGGCACCGGGCTCATCGCGACGATCGCCGGCGACGGCACCGTGGGCACCACCGGCGACGGCGGTCCGGCCACCGCGGCCCGGGTGGCCGCGACGGGCATCGCGGTCGACCGGGCGGGCAACGTCTACATCGGCGAGGGCGCGAGCGGCCACCGCATCCGCCGCATCGACCGCTCAACAGGGGTCATCTCGACGATCGCGGGAAACGGGACGGCCGGCTTCGCGGGCAACGGCGGCCCAGCGGGCGGGTCCGTGCTCAACACGCCGTTCGGCCTCTCGATCGACGGCTCGGGCAGCCTGCTGATCGGCGACGAGGGCAGCGCCACCGTCCGCAGGATCGTGAACATCCCGCCCACGGTCAGCTTCTCGGCCACCCCGGGAGCCGGCCTCGCGCCGCTCGCCGTCGCGTTCGACGGCGCGGCCTCGAGCGGCGTCAACGACGGGATCATCGCCCACGCCTGGGACTTCGGCGACGGCACGACCGCCGTCGGCCCCACGGCCACCCACGCGTACGGCGCCCCCGGCGTCTACACCGCGCGTCTCACGGTGATGGACGCCAGCGGCGCGACGGCCACCACGACGCGGGCCGTCACCGTGGTCGCGCCCGCCCTGCGCCTGAGCGCGGTGCGGTTCGCGGCCACCTGGAGGGCGAGTCGTGTGGGAGGGCGGCTGGTGGTGAGCGGATCGGCCGACCGCGCCACCCGGTTCCGGGTCGCGGTGCTCCGCGGTTCCGGCAAGGGCAAGCCCCTGCTGGTGCGCACCTTCGCGATACCGGCCGCCGGCGGCTTCGCGCGTCGCCTGCCCCTCGCGGGCGCCCTGGTGCCCGGACCGCACCTCGTGCAGGTGACCGACGTCGGCCCGGCGCCCGCGCTGCCCGCCCAATCCGTGCGGGTGAGGCTCGGGGCGCCGCCCGAGGGCGTCGCGTCGCGTGCGGTCATCTCGACCGCGATCGGCGGACGCGCCCGCACGTCGATCGCGCGGGGCCCCGGCATCATGTTCGCCGACTTCCGCTTCGCCGCGCTGCCGAGGAAGGGGCGGAAGATCACGGTGACCTGGTTCTGGTCGGGCCGCCCCGGCGCGGTCGCGACAATCCCCAAGACCCGCACGTCCCGCGTCTCGGCGTTCCTGCGCGCCCGTTCAGGCGCCCTTCAGAGCGGCCGTTACCGGGCCGAGCTGCGCGCAGGGGGGACGCTCGTGGCCGTGGCCCGCACCCGCATCCGGTGACCCACTAGCCGGTCTCGAAGTCGGGCGGCGGCGGCGTGGGTGCCGGGGTGGGCGCCGGCGCCGGCGACGGGCTCGGCGAGGGGGAGGGCGACGGGGACGGCGAGGGACTCGGCGTCGTCGGGGTCGTCGGCTCCGGGGCGGGCGGGCGCTCGAGCATCACCACCGAGACGGCGGAGCCGTTGCGGGTGAGCCGCGCGGCGAGGTTCTGGAAGCGCTGCGCCGTGGCGCCGAGCGCCACCTCCAGGCGGCCCCCCCGGGGGGTCACGGTCACGCGCACCCCTGCGAGGGTCTCCCGGCGCACCGCGGTCGTGATGCCCCCCTGCCACAGCTCGAGGGTCGCGCGGCCGTCGCCGATCGCGGCGTCCGGCACGCGCAGACCCTCCTCGGAGAGGGCCCCGTCGCCGAGGTCGAGAGTAAGGGTGACCCTCCGGCCCGAGACGGCCGAGGTCACGCGGGTCAGCTCGGCGGGCGGGGACGCCGCGGCGCCGAAGCCCTCGACGGCCACCGGCGCGGTGGCGGTGCCCGCCGCGGGGTCGATCGTCGCGAGGCCGCCCTCGGCGGTGAGCACCTGGATCCCCGCCGCGTCGGCGGTCACGGCGGCCGGGCGGCCGTCGACCGCGACCAGCCGGGCCTCGGCGCCGGCCTGGGTCGTGTCGACGAGGCCCACCGCGCCGCTGCCGGGCAGCGCGGCGACCAGCAGGCCGCTCGCCGGGATCACCGCCAGGTCGGCGGGCGTCGTCGGCATGGCGAAGGTGCCGACCGCCTGGCCGGCGGCGAGGTCGATGACGGAGACGCCGCGCTCGACGGCCACGTAGAGCCGCCCGCGGTCCTCGACCATCCGCCCGTGCGGGTCCGGCCCGGTGGCGACGCTCGCCCCGGGGACCAGGGTCCCGCCGCCGCCGGGCAGCAGCAGCACCCGTCCGGCCTCCCCGTCGGCGACCGCGGCGCCGTCGGCCCCGACCCCGACGCCGGTCGGCGGGAAGTCCAGCTCCGAGCACGGGCCCAGGCCGCCCGTCGCCACCAGGCAGATCCGCCCCCGGTCCGGCGAGGGGCCGCCCGCGACGGCCACCCGGCCGCCGGCCGCGGCCAGCACCGCGGGCCCCGGGAAGGCCGCCGACGCGAGCGGGCGCAGGTCGCGGGCGCGCAGCGTCGTGACGGCGTCGCCCGCGGCGCTCACCACGCGGCCGCCGCCGACCGCCACGGCCACCGGCCCGGCGGGGTCGTCGAGGGCGGTCGTGGCGCCGTCGGCGACGCGGATCAGGCGTCCGGCGGGGTCGGCCACCACGAGCGCCCCTCCCCCGGCCGCCATGTCGGGCCGGGTGTCGAGCAGGAGGTCGGGCGCGACGGGCGCCGTCGCCACGTCCTCCTCGGTGGCGGCGTCGTCGCCGCCACCACCGCCGCCGCCCATCGCCAGCACGAGCACCGCGACCACGGCCGCCACGGCGAGGGCGCCGACCACGAGCAGCAGGCCGCGACGCCCCCCGCCCCCGGAGCCGGCCCCGTCGGCGTCCGGCGGCGCCGGCCCGTCGCCCGCGGGGGCGGGCGTGCGCGAGGTGGGCGGCACGGTGGCATCGAGCTCCGGCGGGGCGGCGGGACCCGCGTCGGGCGGGATCGTCGCGGCGGGCTCGGGGCCGGGCGGGATGGTCGCCGCCGGCCCGGGGCCGGGCCGGGCAGCGGCCGCGGCGGCCGGGGTCGGGGCGGCCGGGGGCACCGGCGGCGGGAGGGCGGGCGGCTCCGCGGCCGCGGGCGGCGGCGGCTGCGCGGGGGGCGGCGGGGACGCGGCCCCCGGCCGCGCGAACGTCTCGAAGCCGTCCGGCGCGGGCGGCGGCGGCGGGGCGGTCGGCGGCGCGGCGGGCGTGGGGGCGGCGTCGGCGGCCGCCACGCCGGCCGCGGCGGCGCCCGCGACGCCGCCGGCATCCCGCGCGAAGGTCTCGAAGCCGGTCGGCGCCGGAGCCGGGGGCGGCGTCGCGGGCGCCGGCGGCTCCGCGGCCGGCGGCTCCGCGGGGCGGTTCTCCGGCGGAGGCGTGGCGGGGGCCTGCACGCTCTCGAACGGGGCGGGCGTGAGCGGCTGCGCGGCTGCGGCGGCGGCGCCCTCCAGCAGGCGGGCCTCGCGCCGCCAGCGCGGGCCCAGGATGCGGATGACGATGCCCTCGAGCTGGTCCCAGGCCTCGGCCGCGCCCGCGGGGCGGTCGGCCGGCGACTTGGCGAGCATCGACTCGAGCCACGCCGCGAGCTCGGGGTCGAGATCCGGCTTCACGTCGAGCGGCCGGGGCAGGGGCTCGTTGACGTGCTGGAGCAGGACGGCGATCGGCGTGTCCGCCGTGTAGGGCACCCTCCCGCAGAGCATCTCGTAGGCCATCACCCCGACCGCGTAGAGGTCGGTGGCCGGGCCGACGCCCTTCGCCATCGCCTGCTCCGGCGACATGTAGGCGGGGGTGCCGACGGTGGTGCCCGTGGCGGTCGCGAAGCTCGTCTGCACCTCATTGACGGCCTTGGCGATGCCGAAGTCGGCGACCTTGACGGTGCCCGACCGGGTGAGCATCAGGTTCTCGGGCTTGAGGTCGCGGTGCACGATGCCCTGGTCGGCCGCGTGGGCGAGGGCCGCGAGGACGCCCTCCAGCACGCCGGCCACCTGCGCCAGCCCGAGCCCCGCGACGTAGGGGCGCAGCGACCCGCGCTCCAGGTACTCCATCGCGATGTACGGCGTGCCGTCGTGCTGGAGGTACTCGTGGACGGTCACGATGTTGGGATGGCCGAGCGATCCCGTGATGCGGGACTCGTGCAGGAAGCGCGCGGCCGCGGCCGGGTCGGTCGCGTGGAAGGCGCCGAGCTGCTTGAGGGCGACGTCGCGGTCGAGGTCGGCCTGGCGCGCGAGGTACACGGCCGCCATGCCGCCGCGGCCGATCTCCCGCACAACGCGGTAACGGCCGACCATCTCGCCCTCGCGCGGCATCAGAGGGCTGGTGCGGAGGTCGGCCGGAGCCGGGCCGGCCGCACGCCGCCCCGGGTCACGCCTGGACCGTCGTCTGGCCCGGCGAGACCACCATGACCGTCCCCGGCGGGACGCCGTCGGTCATCCCCGAGAGGGAGGCGAGGTGGACGGGCATGCCGCCGGCGGTGACGGTGGGGGCGCTGCCCCCCGGCAGGATCGACACGACGGCCGTGCAGGGCTTGGAGGACACCGACGGGGGCTGGGCGCAGCCGACGATCGGGGCGCCCATGATGTCCGTCTCGCGGAGCACCGGCGCCCCGCCCGCGGTCACGGTCGTCTGACGCGGCGTCAGGGTCACCCGCCCTCCGTGGGCGCACACGATTGTGGCGTTGCTCGTTACCACGAGTCCCATGCCGGCTCCAGGGGGCTGGTCACGCACGACCCACCGCAACTATATTTCGTCGGACCGGCACGGGCACGCGGGAGAGGCGACGCCCCGGACGAGGTCGGTTCCGTGAAGGTCTTCGTGCTCGACCCCCATCTGATCTACCGCCGAGGGCTGACCTCCTGCCTCGGCGAGGCCGACGGGATCACGGGGGTGGCGGAGGCCGGCAGCGTCGGCGACGCGTGGACGCATCCGGCGCTCCGGGAGTCGGCCGTCGTGGTGCTCGACCACGGCGTCCCGGGGGGGATCGAGTTCATCCGCCAGGTGCGGGAGGCGACCGGCGCCCGGGTGCTCGTCTGCTCCTCGCGCAGCGACGAGGGCGAGGTCGTCGCCGCGGTGGCGGCGGGGTCGATGGGCTACATCTGCAAGGACACCCTCACCCCCGACTCGCTGGTGGCCGCGGTGCGCGCCGCCGCCACCGGCGCCGGCGTCATGGAGCCCGAGATGCTGGGCACGCTCCTGCGCGGCATCTCGCGGGCGTCCGAGGAGGTGCTGGAGCCGCGCGGCCTGTCGCTCACCCGCCTCAACGCACGCGAGCAGCAGGTGCTGCGCCTGGTGGCCGAGGGCCACCCGATCCGCGAGGTCGCCGAGCAGCTGCGCTACAGCGAGCGGACGATCAAGAACGTCATCCACGACGTCGTCACCAAGCTCAACGTCCGCACGCGCTCGCAGGCCGTGGCGCGGGCGGTGCGGGAGGGCCTGATCTGACCCTCCGGCGCACCGCGACGCTCGCCGCCGCGGCCCTCCTCGGCGCAGCGGCGCCGGCCCACGCGGCGTGGCCCGGGCTCAACGGGAAGATCGCCTGGGAGAGCGGCGGGCAGATCTGGGTCAAGAACGAGAACACCTCCAACGACGAGCAGCTCACGACGCTCGGCGGGAAGGACCCCTCCTGGTCGCCCGACGGCATGAGCATCGCCTTCGTCTCCGACCGCGACGGCACGGACGACATCTGGGTGATGGACGCCGACGGCTCGAACGAGCGCCCCCTGTTCGGGGGCCCGTCGAACGAGCGCGAGCCGTCGTGGTCCCCCGACGGGACGCGCATCGTGTTCGCCGGGTTCGGCGACGCCACCCCGCAGCTCATGACCATGAACGCGAACGGCAGCGCCGCCACCCCGCTGCCGCCGCTCAACGACAACATCAACTCCTCGCCCGCCTGGTCGCCCGACGGCAACGTGATCGCCTGGCGGAGGTTCACCGGCGGCGTCGGTGTCGCCGTGCGCAGCCTCGCCCCCACCGACGGGGGCGCGCAGATCACGCCGGGCGCGAACCACCCGAGCTGGTTCCCCGACGGCTCGCGCCTGGCGCTCGACCTCGACGACGAGATCTGGACCGTCCGCCCGGACGGCGGGGGCATCACCCGCCTGACCAACAACGCCGACACCGACTTCGCCCCCGCCGTGTCGCCCGACGGCACGAGGATCGCGTTCTCGAGCTCCCGCGACGGCGACTTCGAGCTCTACGTCATGTTCGCCGACGGACAAGTGCAGATCCGCAACACGCTCAGCCCGATGGGCGTCGTCGATTGGCATCCCGACTGGCAGGCGCTCGGCCCGCCGCCCGACGTGACCGGGCTCTCGCGCCCGGTCGCCGGCTCCCCGGGCGCGACCCTCACCGTGGACGGCACCGGCTTCGTGCTGCGCTCGGTGGTGCGCTGGAACGGCGCCGACCGGGCGACGACATGGATCTCCCCCACCCGCCTCGCGGCGCAGCTCACCGCGGCGGACGTGGCCGCGCCGGGCACCGCCCAGGTCACCGTCTTCACCCCGCCGGCCGGGGGTGGGCTGTCTCTCCCGCGGACTGCGACGATCGACCCCGCACCGCCGCCGCCACCCGCCCCCGCGCTCACCCTGACCCGCGCGACGATCCGCGCCACCTGGGCGCGCAGCCGGGTCACGGGCACGCTGCGGCTGGCCGGCACGGCCGCGCGCGGGGGCCGGGTGGAGGTGCAGGTGCTGCGCGGCGCCGGGGCGCGCACGCGGGTGCTCCAGCGGCGCCGGCTGACGCTGCCGGCGGGGCCCTTCACCCGGCGCGTGCCGCTGGCGCCCACGCTGCCCCCGGGCTCCCTGCGGGTGCGGCTGCGCGAGGTCGGCGCCGTGGCGGGACCTCGGCTGACCGACGCGGTCCGCGCGGTGACGCTGCGCCCGCCCCCCGAGGGCGTCGCGCGAGCGGACGTCAGCGCCCTCCAGCGCGGCCCGGCGACGCGCAGCCTGCGCCGGCCGGTGCGGGCCTTCGCCCGCTTCTCCTTCGCCGCCCGCCCGGCCCCGGGACGGCGGATCACCGTCGCCTGGACCCGCGACGGCCGCCCCGCCGGGGGCGCGGTGCGCAAGCCGCGGGCGGCGCGCGTGGTGGCGTTCATCGGGGCGGCCGGCGGGCTGCCCCCGGGGCTCTACCGGTGCACGCTGCGCGCGGGCCGCGACGTGGTCGCCGTCGCCACCGTCCGCATCACCTGACGCGCTCGCCCACCGTCGCGACGCAGGCCTCGTCGCCCTGGGCGCGGGTGGCGTCGACCTGGAGGACGGCGTCGGGCGCGAACGCCGCGAGCATCCCCCGCCAGATCGCGCGGTCGAGCCCGCAGATCCGCTCGGGGTCGTGGAAGGCGAGCTCCTCGAAGGGGCAGGCGCACGCCCGCAGCCCTCCCTGTCCCTCGGCCCGCGCCGCGAATCCGTAGCGCGAGAGCAGGCGCACCACCGCCTCCACCGCCGCGGCGCCGCCCGCCCCCGGGGCCGTGCGCCCCGCGGCGACCTCCGCCAGGCCCACCTCGAAGCCGAAGTCGTGGCCGACGCGCTCGAGCACGCGCTGCGGGTCGTCGTCGGAGCGGTCGAGCGAGGCGCGCAGCAGCAGCGACGCCAGCACCTCGTAGTGGCGCTCGGGCAGGGCCATCAGGATCTCGGCGTCGGCCGGCCGGTAGCGCTTGGGCGGCCGCCCGGCGCCCGGCCCCGAGCGCCCGGCGTCGCGGCGGAACTCCGCCTCGAGGAACCCGTGCTCGACGAGCTTGTCGAGGTGGAAGCCGGCCAGCCGGCGGTCGATGCCGACCTCGCGGGCCACGTCGTCCTTGGAGCAGTCGCGGCCCGCCGCGCGCACGGCGAAGAAGACCTTGCGCCGCGTCGCGTCGCCGAGGGCGGCGGCCAGTCGGCCGACGTCCCGCTCCGCCCGTTCGTCCGCACCAGTCCCCATCACGCCGCCCCCCCGAGGCGCCCGGCCGTTGCCCAGGATACACCCGTCCGATGTACCGTCAGGGCATGCAGACCCGACGCCTCATGCCCGCCGCCGTACTGGTGGCCGTGCTGGCGTCGGCGCCCGCCGCGACAGCGGCCTTCGGGCCCCCCGAGCGCGCCTCGATCGGGCCCCTCCCGGCCCACTCCCCCGACGTCGCGGTCAACGCGCGGGGCGACGCGGCCGCCGTGTGGACCCGCGGCGTTCGGCGCGAGGCGATGGTTGTGGCCAGCCTGCGCCCGGCCGGCGGCGCCTGGAGCGCCCCGGAGGCGATCTCCCGGCGGGGGCGCCCGGCGATCGACCCCCAGGTGGGGATCGACGCCCAGGGCCTCGCCGTGGTGACCTGGCGCCAGGTGGAGCGCGTGCGGCGGGTCCGCACCGAGGACGGACGGCGCCGCCAGGCGGTCTACGTGGCCCGGGTGCGCGAGCGCCCGGTGAGCGGCGGCCGCTGGAGCCCGATCACGACGCTGTCGAGCGCCCGGCACAAGGTCGGCCCGCCGCGGCTGGGGATCGACGACGCGGGCGGCGCGGTCGTGGCGTGGCACTGGGGGACGGGCACCACCCCCCGCGCGCCGGGCTTCGTCGGGGAGGTCCAGGTCGTCGAGCGCGCGCCCGGCGGCGCCTGGAGCGTGCCGGCCCGGGTGTCGCGCTCGTCGCTCTGCGGCGAGGTGCGCCTGCCGCGCGTCGCGGTGGGGGCCCGCGGGCACGGGGTCGTCTGGTGGCAGTGCGACCGGCCCGGCCGCCGCAACACGGCCCTCGCCATCGCCCGCGCGCCGGGCGGGGCCTTCGGGTCGGAGACGGAGCTGCCGTTCCGTCGCACCGGGTCCGTCTCGGCCAACGTCGTGATCGCCGACAACGGGCGCCTCTCGGCCGTGAGCGCCGACGACGTCGGCGTCCTGCGCTGGTGGGCCGCCGACGTCGCCGACCCCCTGCGGCTCGACCGGCTGCCCTCCCTCGGCCCGGCCGAGCGCAGCGACCCCCAGGCGGGGGCGCCGCGCATCGCGGCCAACGCGGCCGGCGACGCCCTTACCGCCTGGACCGACCGCATCGGCCGGCCGCGGGCCGCCCCGATCGCCGCCGACCTCGGCGTGGGCGCGCCGGCCACCCTCGGGCCGGCGTCGCCGGACACGGCGGGGATGCGGGTGGGGATGGCCGACTCGGGCCGGCGGGGCGCGCTGGCGTGGACGGCGGAGAGCCGCGTGCTCGGCGCCCTGCGCGGCGCCGACGGCGGCATCGGCCCCACGGAGGTGCTCTCGGGCCGCGGCGCCCTGCGCGGCGCGCCGGCGGTGGCGGTGGACGCCGCGGGCGGCGCCGTCGTGCTGTGGACCCGGAGGATCGGCGACCGCACCGTCATCGAGCGCGCGGCGGGCCCCGTCTCCGCGGGCTGAGCCCTGGCGGGCGGCCCGGGGTAGGCTTCCGGGCACACCGGCGCGGGTGCCCGCCGCCGCCGGGATCGCGAGGGGGGACATGTGCCACCCGACGCCATTCCGGCGATGCGCGTATCCTTTAGAGCCGACGACCGACTTCCACACGCGACCGGGGAGGGCCCGTGTCCACAGCGAAGCCGCCCGACATCGATCTCGGCCAGTACAAGTTCGGCTGGCACGACCCCGCCAACTACGTGTTCGAGCCCAAGCGCGGGCTCAACGCGGACGTGGTGCGCGAGATCTCGTTCCTGAAGGGCGAGCCGGAGTGGATGCTGAAGTTCCGCCTGCGCGCCCTGGAGATCTTCGAGCGCAAGCCCATGCCCGACTGGGGCGGAGACATGAGCGGGATCGACTTCCAGAACATCTTCTACTTCATCCGCAGCTCGGAGAAGCAGAGCACCGACTGGGACGACGTCCCCGAGGACATCAAGAACACCTTCGACCGGCTGGGCATCCCCGAGGCGGAGCAGAAGTACCTGTCCGGCGTCTCGGCCCAGTACGAGAGCGAGGTCGTCTACCACTCGATCCGCGAGGACCTCGAGAAGAAGGGCGTCATCTTCTGCGACACGGACACCGCGCTCCGTGAGCACGAGGACCTGTTCCGCGAGCACTGGGCCACGGTCATCCCGCCCGGCGACAACAAGCTCGCCGCCCTCAACTCGGCCGTGTGGTCGGGCGGGTCCTTCATCTGGGTGCCCCCGGGCGTCCAGGTCGAGATCCCGCTCCAGGCCTACTTCCGCATCAACGCGGAGAACATGGGCCAGTTCGAGCGGACGCTGATCATCTGCGAGCCCGGCTCGTTCGTGCACTACGTCGAGGGCTGCACGGCCCCGATCTACACGAGCGACTCCCTGCACTCGGCGGTGGTGGAGATCATCGTCAAGGAGGGGGCCCGCTGCCGCTACACCACCATCCAGAACTGGTCGACGAACGTCTACAACCTCGTCACCAAGCGGGCGGTGGCCCAGAAGGACGCCACCATGGAGTGGGTCGACGGCAACCTCGGCTCCAAGCTGACGATGAAGTACCCGGCCGTCTGGATGACCGGCCCGGGCGCCCGCGGCGAGGTGCTCTCGGTGGCGATGGCCAGCGAGGGGATGCACCAGGACGCCGGCGCGAAGATGGTCCACGTGGCCCCGGACACCTCCTCGACGATCGTCTCCAAGTCGATCTCGCGCGGCGGCGGGCGCACCAGCTACCGCGGCCTCGTCCAGGTGGAGCCGGGCGCCAAGCGGTCCAAGGCGTCCGTGGTGTGCGACGCGCTGCTGCTCGACGAGGACAGCCGCTCGGACACCTACCCCTACATGGACATCCGCGAGGAGGACACCTCGATCGGCCACGAGGCCACGGTGTCGAAGGTGGCCGACGACCAGATCTTCTACCTCATGAGCCGCGGGCTCTCCGAGGAGGAGGCGATGGCCATGATCGTGCGCGGCTTCATCGAGCCGATCGCCAAGGAGCTGCCGATGGAGTACGCCGTGGAGCTGAACCGGCTCATCGAGCTGCAGATGGAGGGCTCGATTGGCTGAGCGACCCGGCTGGGCCGCGGAGGTCCGCGACGCCGCCACCCAGACCCTGTCCACCCTCCCGGAGCTCACCGGCCGGGAGGAGGACTGGCGGTTCACCCCGCCCGCCGACCTCGCCCTCGCCGGGGCGGAGCCGGAGGCGCCCGGGGAGGCCGCCGTGCCGTCCGCGCCCGGCGGCCCGCGCGCCGCGCGCCTGGAGCTGATCGACGGCGCCCCCGCGGCGCCGGCCCTGGGCGAGCTGCCCGAGGGCGTCATCGTCGCCGAGCTGGGCACGGCGCTCGCCGAGCACGAGGCCCTGGTGCGCGAGCGCCTCTACGGCCTGATCGGCTTCGACGAGCGGCCGGGCGCGCTCAACGCGGCCCGGTGGGACGGCGGGCTGTTCGTGCACGTCCCCCGCGGCGTCGAGGTCACCCTCCCCATCGAGTCGCTGCTCGCGGCCACGGGCCGCACCGGCCGCGTGGTGGGCCGCTCGCTGGTCGTCGTCGAGGAGGGCGCCCGGGCCACGGTCATCGAGCGCTTCTGCTCCGGTGACCTCGCCGGCCCGCTCAGCGCGTCGTCGGTGGTCGAGCTCTACGTGGGTCAGGGCGCCGAGGTGGAGCACGTCTCGGTGGTCGACTGGGGCGCGGGCGTCCGCCACCACGCGATGCTGCGCGCCGACGTCGGCCGCGACGCGCGGGCCCGCTCGGTCTTCGTCACGCTCGGCGGCGACGTGGTGCGCGTCGAGCCCACGGTCGTCTGCTCCGGGCCGGGCGCCGACGCCCGCGCCCTCGGCCTCTACTTCGCGGCGGGCGAGCAGCACTTCGAGCACCGCGTCGTGGCCCGCCACGAGGCGCCGCAGGCGTACTCGAACCTGCTCTACAAGGGCGCGATCCAGGACCGGGCGCACACGGTGTTCTTCGGGAACCTGATCGTCCCGCCGGGCGCACCGGGCACCGACGCCTACCAGACGAACCGCAACCTGGTGCTCAACGACGGCGCCCGGGCCGACACGATCCCGTTCCTCGAGATCGAGACCGCCGAGGTCAAGTGCTCCCACGCGGGTGCGGTGGGTCGCGTCGACGACGAGCACCTGTTCTACCTGCGCTCGCGCGGCGTGCCGACGGCCGAGGCCAAGCGGCTGATCGTGATGGGCTTCCTCCAGGAGGTGCTGGAGCAGGTGAGCCTCGAGGAGCTCCGCGAGGAGCTGGAGGCGGCGGTGCAGGCGAAGCTGGCGTGATCGACGTCGCCGCCCTCGACGAGGTCGTCCCCGGCGAGCCGCTGCTCGTGCGGCTCGACGAGACCCCCGTGTGCCTCGTGAACGTCGAGGGCACGGTCCACGCGGTGCACGACATCTGCACCCACGCCTTCGAGTCGCTCTCGGGCGGCTGGGTCGAGGGCGACACCATCGAGTGCCCGCGGCACGGCGCGCAGTTCTCCGTCGTGACCGGCGAGGCGCTCACCCCGCCCGCATCGCGGGCGCTGCCGACGTTCCGCGTCGAGGTGAGGGACGGGCGCGTGCTGCTCGACCCGACCCCGAGCGGCGAACACCCATTGATGCGCTAGGAGACCAGTGAGCGATCCCATCCTGCAGATCAGCGGCCTCGAGGTCGCCGTGGACGGAACCCCGATCCTGAAGGGGGTCGACCTGGCGATCCCGCAGGGCGAGGTCCACGCGCTGATGGGGCCGAACGGCTCCGGCAAGAGCACCCTCGCCTACGCGCTGGCGGGCCACCCGCGCTACGAGATCACCGGCGGCACGGCCATCTTCGCCGGCGAGGACATCACGGAGATGGAGCCCGACGAGCGGGCCAAGCTCGGCCTCTTCCTCGCGATGCAGTACCCGGTCGAGGTGCCCGGGGTGTCGGTGATGAACTTCCTGCGCACCTCGCTCAATGCGATCCGCGGCGAGGAGATCTCGCCCCGCGACTTCATCAAGCTGTTCGACGAGAAGTCCAAGCTGCTCGGGTTCGACCGGGCGTTCGCCGACCGCTACCTCAACGAGGGCTTCTCGGGCGGCGAGAAGAAGCGGCACGAGATCCTGCAGATGGCGATGATCGAGCCGAAGTTCGCCGTGCTCGACGAGACCGACTCGGGCCTCGACGTCGACGCGCTGCGCGTCGTCTCGGAGGGCGTCAACACGATGCGCGGCCCGGGGCTCGGCGTCCTGATCATCACCCACTACACGCGGATCCTGCGCTACATCCGGCCCGACGTGGTCCACGTGATGTTCGAGGGGCGCATCGCCCGCACCGGCGGCCCCGAGCTGGCGGACCACCTCGAGGAGAACGGCTACGTCGAGTTCGGCGCCGCCGAGGAGGCCGCGGCGCCCACGGCGTCGTAGCGATGCGGGGCGCCGCGGCCGCCATCGACGTCCCGGCGGTCCGCGCCGACTTCCCCATCCTCGGGCGGAGCGTCCACGGCGCCCCGCTCGTCTACCTCGACTCGGCGGCCACCTCGCAGAAGCCGACCGCGGTGCTCGACGCCATGGAGGCGTACTACCGCGAGACCAACGCCAACGTGCACCGCGGCGTCTACGAGCTGGCCGCCGAGGCGACGGCGCGCTTCGAGGCCGGGCGCGACGCGGTCGCGCGGCTCGTCGGCAGCCCTCGCGAGGGGGTGATCCTCACCAAGAACGCCAGCGAGGCGATCAACCTGGTCGCCTGGGCCTGGGGTGTCCGCGAGCTGCGGGCCGGCGACGAGATCGTCGTCACCGAGATGGAGCACCACTCGGGCCTCGTCCCCTGGCAGATCGTCGCGGGGATCACCGGGGCGACGGTCCGGTTCATCCCGGTCACCCCCGGCGGCGAGCTCGACATGGACGCGGCACGGTCGCTGATCGGCTCCGGCCGGGTGCGGATGGTCGGCGTCGTCCACGCCAGCAACGTCCTCGGCACGATCAACCCGGTCGCCGAGATCGCCGCGATGGCCCACGAGGCCGGGGCTCTCTGCCTCGCCGACGCCTCCCAGAGCGTGCCGCACATGCCGGTGTCCTTCGCGGACCTGGGCTGCGACCTCATGGCCTTCACCGGCCACAAGATGCTGGGCCCGACGGGCATCGGCGTCCTCGTCGGTCGCCCCGAGGTGCTCGACGCCATGGAGCCCTTCCTCGGCGGCGGCGAGATGATCTCCGACGTCTCGACCAGCGGCTCCACCTGGGCCGACCTGCCGTGGAAGTTCGAGGCGGGTACCCCGCCGATCGCCGAGGCGATCGGCCTCGGGGCGGCGGCCGACTACCTGGCGGCCATCGGGCTGGACGCCGTGCGCGCCCACGAGATCGCGCTCACGGGCCACCTGCTCGACGAGCTCGGCGCCATCGAGGGGCTGACCGTGTACGGCCCGCGCGACCCGGCGGCCCGGGGCGGCGCGGTCTCGTTCAGCATGGACGACCTGCATCCGCACGACATCGCCCAGCTGGTCGACCAACACGGCGTCTGCGTGCGCGCGGGCCACCACTGCGCCAAGCCGCTGATGCGGGTGCTCGGAGTGGGCGCCACGGCCCGCGCGAGCACCTACCTCTACAATTCGGCCGACGACATCGACGCGCTCGTGCGGGCCCTCCACGCCGCGCGTGCCGCGTTCCGCTGATCCGGGAGCGACGTGGGCGGCCTCGACGACCTCTACCAGGAGCTGATCCTCGACCACTACCGCCGCAAGCGCGGCGAGGGGACGCTCGACGCGCCCACGGTGGCCGTCGACCAACACAACCCGCTGTGCGGCGACGAGGTGCACCTCGAGCTGCTGATCGAGGACGGCCGGGTGGTCGAGCTGGCGCACACCGGCCAGGGCTGCTCGATCTCCCAGGCGTCGGTGTCGATGATGAGCCAGGCGGTCACCGGCCTGAGCCTCGACGAGGCCCTCGGGCTGGTTGAGCACTTCCGCCTGGTGATGCACGGCGACGAGGCCGCCGACGAGGAGCGCCTCGGCGACGCGGTGGCGCTCGAGGGCGTCGCGCGCTACCCCGTCCGCATCAAGTGCGCCCTGCTCGGCTGGATGGCCGTGAAGGACGCGATCCAGACCTACCGGCACGAGACGCAGGAGGTGGGGTGATGGTCGGCGAGGACGAGATCCGCAGCGCCATGAAGACCGTCGAGGACCCCGAGCTCGGGGTGAACGTCGTGGACCTCGGCCTGCTCTACGGCGTCAGCATCGACGAGGCGGGCCACGTCGTGCTCGACATGACGCTCACCTCGATGGGCTGCCCGCTCACGGAGCAGATCCTCGGCGACGCCCGGGCCGCGCTGGAGCCGCTCGACGGGGTCACGGGAGTCGACGTCAACTGGGTCTGGGACCCGCCCTGGTCGCCCGAGTCGATGACCGAGGAGGGGCGGTTCCTGATGAAGGTGATGGGCTATGGCTGAGGTCGCCGCGGCCCCCGACCGGCCGCTCACCCTCGAGGAGAAGAAGGCCGCCGCCCGCGCGCGGGCGCGCGCGGCGCGCGCGGCCGAGGCCGGCGGGGAGGCCTTCGTGACCATCTCCCCCGGCGCGGCCGACTACATCCGCGCCGCGGCGCGCGAGCAGGGGCGCCCCGAGGGCGTGCGCCTGCGCATCCTGGCCGGGGGCTGCTCGGGCCTGGAGTACAAGCTCGACCTGCTCCAGCCGGGCGAGGCGGCAGGCGCCGGCGACCGCGAGGTCGTCTCGAACGGCGTGACGATGCTGATGGACCTGAAGTCGGCGATCCACGTCACCGGGTCCGTGATCGACTACGAGCAGGGGCTCCTGCGCCGGGGCTTCCGCATCAAGAATCCGAACGCCACGTCCACCTGCTCCTGCGGGGACTCCTTCGGGGCCTAGCCCGGCGGGCGCAGCAGGAAGTCCTCCAGGACCGCGGTGAACGCCGCGGGCCTGTCGAGCATCGGCACGTGGCCCGCCCCGGGGATGACCTGCAGGCGCGCCTCGGGCAGGGCCCGCGACACCCAGCCCGCGCGCCCCAGGGGCACCAGCGCGTCGCGGGCGCCCCACACCACCATCGTCGGCACCGGCGGGGCGGCCACGGCCGGCTCCCCGCCGTGGGCGAGGATCTCGCCGGCGGCGCGCAGGAGGGCCGTGGGCGAGCGGGTCGCGATGTCGGTGACCACGGTCAGCGCCGCGGCCGGCGGAAGGCCCAGCAGCGTGCGCGCCACGGGCAGCAGGTTCCCGGCGAGCGCCGGCGACGCGAGGCGCACCGGCGGGCCGACGAGCACAAGGCGGTCGACGCGCTCGGTGAGCGCGGCCGCCACGCCCAGGCACACCATCGCGCCGAAGGAGTGGCCCACCAGCGCGGCCCGCCCGAGGCCCAGGCGCTCCAGGAGGCCGCCCAGCACGACGGGCGCGTCGGCCAGGCGGAACCGGCGCCCGCCGAGGCCGTAGCCGAACCCCGGCAGCTCGGGCACGATCACCCGATGCGAGCGCGCCAGCGACGCCGCCGTCCCGCGCCACCAGCGGGCGGATCCCCCGAGGCCGTGCACCAGCACCACCGGGGGCCCCTCTCCCGACGCCTCGTAGCGCACGACGTGGCCGCGCAGGCGCACCCGCGCGCCATCAGCACGTGGACCCCGGCCGCGGGCCTGCGGGTCCACGCCCGGCTGCTGCGCCCCGCCGGGCGCTCCGACGGCCCCCTGGTGATGGTGCACGGCCTCGGCGTCTCGGCGGCCAGCCTGGGACCGCTCGCCGAACGGCTCGCCGAGCGCCACCTGACGCTCGTGTGCGACATGCCCGGGTTCGGCCGGACCGGGGCCGACGGCACGTGGCGCACGGCCGACGTGGCGGGCGTGGTCGGCGAGGTGCTCGAGCGGCGCGGGCTCGGCAGGGTGACGCTCGTCGGGCACTCCTGGGGCTGCCACGTCGCGTGCATCCTGGCGGCGGCCGCCCCGGAGCGGGTCGAGGCCCTCGCCCTGCTGTCGCCGGCCTTCGACGACGCCCCCGGGGGGGCCGTCGGCCAGATCGCGCGGCTCGCCGTCGACGCGCCGATGGAGCGACCCTCCCTGGTACTCGGGGGCGTCCGCGACTACCTGCGCGCCGGGCCGCGCCGGGTGCTCGGGACGCTCGCCGAGGCCGCCGCCATGCGGCTCGGCGACCTGGTGGGCGCCGTCGACGCACCCGTGCTCGTGGTGCGGGGCTCGCGCGACCCCCTCACCACCCGGCGCTGGGCCTCCGCCCTCGCCGCCCGGGCCGCCCGGGCCCACGTCGCCGTGATCCCGGGCGCGGCGCACGGGCTGGGCCACGACGCCCCGGATCCGGTCGCCGGCGCCATCACCGCGTTCCTGGCCGCCGAGCGTTCGCATCGGGCGAGGATGGCAGGGGCGGCCCGGGGCGCGCCCCGGCGCTAGGAGGCGGGGGTCGCCAGCCCGTCGGCCGGCCGCGGCGCGGCGTCGACCTCGGGGACGCCGTCCACGAGCACGGCCCCCGCCGCGGGCGCGGGCGCGGCCGAGACGGTCGCCTGGGTGAAGGCGCGCGGGATGTCGCCGCCGCGCTGCCAGGCGACCAGGAAGGGGTACGGGTTGACGCTGTCGCCGGCGTTGGGGTGGATCTCGAAGTGCAGGTGCGGCGGGGTCGTGATCGCCTGGCCGGTGTTGCCCACGAAGCCGATCACCTGGCCGGCGCGGACGCGGGCGCCCTCGACGGCCGCGGGCGCGTACGCGGAGAGGTGCGCGTAGTAGAAGGCGTTGCCCGCGTCGTCGGTGAGCCAGAGGCGGTTGCCGCCCAGGGTGTTGACGCCGACCCGCGAGAGCGTCCCGTCGGCCACCGCGACCAGCGGCGTGCCGGTCGCGGCGAACAGGTCGTTGCCGTGGTGCCAGCCGGTGCCCGCGCGCGGCGCCCCGTAGTCGTCGATGAACGACACGTCGCCGAGGACGGGGAAGACGTAGGCCCCGTCGGGCCGGATCGTCGTCTGCGGGGCCTGCCGGCGCGGGAGGCCGAGCCCGGGCGTCGGCGCGAAGGGCGGGGTGACCCGCGGGTCGGGCGCCGTGCCGGGGGCGGGCGGCGGGTCGCGCCGGTCGCGCGGCGAGTCGGCGGGCGCCGCCGGGGTGGTCGACGGACGCACGGGCGCGGGGGCCGGCGCCGGCGCGGCGCCCTCGGCGGCCGTCAGGTCGAGGTGGCCGATCACGAAGGGCTCGCCGATCAGCGCGGCGGCGGCGGGGTCGGTGACGTCGACGCGCAGGGCGTTGGCGCGGACGGCGCCGGGGTCGCCGGACACGCCCTCGAAGAAGGCCAGCACGCCGATGCCCGGCACCTCGACCCGGGACCCGGGGCCCGCGGCGATCGCGACCCCGTCCACCACGACGCCCGATGCGGACGCGTCGACGACGCCCGTCGCGGGCGAGCCGTCGCCGGCGGCCGCGCGGGCGGTCATGACGAGCGAGGCGATCTGCACGCGGCCGTCGAGCAGGGTGATCCCCGAGGCGCGCACGGTCCCTTCGGCGCGAGCGCCCGTGCCGGCGGTCGTCGCGCTGAGTGACAAGCGGACGTCGGCGACCGTCCCGCCACCCGCCGGCCGCAACCCCGATGCGCCGCCGGTGCTCGCGCCCGCCCCGTCCGACGACGCGCCGACGGCGCCCTGGGTGCCGCCCGGCAGCAGCGCCGCGTAGCCGCGCGCCTCGGCCAGGGGGCGCGCGTCCGCCTCGCGGGCCGACGCCACGGGCAGCAGCAGGGCGGCCCCGAGAGCGGCGACGACGAGCGCGCGGAGGAGGCTCACGCCGGGCATCATCCCCGTCTTCGCGGACGTCTTCAACGCGCACCGTCCGCGCCGTGCGGGGACCCGCCGCGGCGCCGGGCCGTTGTGCGCTCGCCCGGAAGGGTGGTAGCGTGCCCCCCCGGCCGTCGGGATGCCCCCTTGACCACGGCCGCGCCTGTCCCCGCACGGGAGACCCGCTTCCTGAGACCCCGCCGGCACCTCACGGCCCTCGGCCTCACCGCCCTCGCAGCGCTCGTGCTGGCGTTCGGGGCGGGCATCGCGACGACCGAGCCGGCGGCCATCGAGGCCCAGCGTGCGGAGGTCGCCGAGCTGCAGACCGAGCTGGACAGCATCAGCGTCCAGGTCGAGGTCGCCGCCGAGGCCTACAACGGCGCCCGCTACGAGCTCGAGCAGGTCACCGAGCGGATCGACGAGAACACGAAGCGCACGCGTCAGACCGAGAAGGACCTCGCCGCCTCGCGGCAGGTGCTGGCGGAGCGCCTGCGCAACGTCTACGCGACGCCCGAGCCGAGCCTCGCCGAGGTGCTGATCACCAGCGGCTCGATCGCCGCCGCATCGGACCAGATGGACCTGCTCGACCGCGTCGGCAGGCAGGACGCCGAGGTCGTCGGCGGGCTCCGCGAGCACAAGGCCGTGCTCGCGCGGCTGCGCGCCGAGCTGGTCGAGGACCAGAGCGCCGCCGAGCAGGCGGTCGCCGCGCGCGAGCGCGAGCAGGCGCGGGTGCAGTCGCTGCTGGCCCAGCGCCAGGCCGTCCTCGACAGCGCCAGCTCCGAGCTGCGGGGGCTCATCCGCGCGGAGGAGGAGCGCCGCGAGCGCGAGGCCGCCGCGCAGGCCGCCCTCGCCCGCCAGCGGGCCGCCGCCAGCGCCGCGACCCCGACCGCCCCCGCCGCGACCACGGGTACGCCGACGGCCGAGCCCGCCGCCGATCCTGCCGCGGTCTCGGCGCCGTCCGCCCCCCTGCCCTCCGGCAGCGGCAACGCCGCCGCCGCCAGCCTGGCGATGACCCAGCTGGGCGTCCCGTACGTGTGGGGCGGCGCCAGCCCGTCGGGCTTCGACTGCTCGGGCCTCGCATCCTGGGCCTACGCGCAGATCGGCAAGAGCGTGCCCCACTTCACGGGGGCGATATGGGCCGCATTCCCCCGGGTGCCGGACGATCAGCTGCAGGCCGGCGACCTCGTCTTCTACCGCGCGGATCTGGGCCACATGGGCATCTACATCGGCGGCGGCCAGTACGTCCACGCGCCGCAGACCGGTGACGTGGTCAAGGTCTCGAGCATGGCCGGTCGGTCGGACTACCAGGGGGCGGTCCGCCCCTAAGGACCGGCGTTGCCGGCCCGCGGTGCCTCAAGGGGGCGCGCGCGGGGGCCGACACCATGGGTGATGCCCGGTCGCCTCCCGGTGCGGCGCGCCCTCGTCGCCGGCCTCTCCATCCTCCTGCTCGCCCCTGCGGCCCCCTCGATCGGGGCGACCGCCGCCGAGCTGGCCGCCGCGCGCGCCCAGATCGACCGGACCTCCGCCGAGCTCGCGCAGGCCCGCACCGCCGCCGAGCGCCTGGGCGGCGAGGAGCGCGCCGAGCTGATGCGCCTGGAGCGCCGCCTCCAGCGCCAGAAGGACGCGCTCGTGGCGCTGGAGTCCGGCATCGAGGAGCGCCACGAGGCCGGGCGCGCGGAGGAGGAGGACGCCGCGCCGGAGGCCTCGCCCGGCCGGGGGGAGGACGACGGGCCGGTCGTGGTCCTCGGCGACCGCCCGCGCGCGAGCGCCCCGGCCGCGCCCACCGTCTCGGCGACGGGGGTCGTCACGCTGCCGGACGAGCGGCGCCCCGCGGTGAGCGGCGACGACGCGGCCGTGGCGGCGCGCATCGACGGCTACCTCGCGGGGCGGGCGAGCCCGCTCACCGGGCTCGGGGCGGTGTTCGTCACCGAATCCCGGGCGGTGGGCCTCGACCCCCTCTTCCTGGTCGCGATCGCCGGATCGGAGACGAGCTTCGGCACATACGGCCCGTCGCAGGCGATCCACAACCCGTTCGGCATGGGCCCGCACATCGTCTACGGCTCGTGGTCGGAGAGCATCCGCGCCGCCGCGCGCAACCTGGGCGGCGACCTCTACCTCGGCAGCGGCCTGACGACGATCCCGGCCATCCAGGCCCGCTGGGCCCCCAACGGCGCCACCAACGACCCGACCAACCTGAACAGCAACTGGACCCGCAACGTGTCGACCTACCTGGCCGAGCTGGGCGGCGACCCCACGGCCGCGGTCTTCACGACCCTGCCCGCGGCCCCGGCCGCGCCGGCGGGCGCCGCGCCGGCGTCGGCGGCGCCCGCGGCGACCGGGCCGGCCGGGGCGCCCGTCGTCGCGCCCGCGGTGCCGGTGGTCGCGGCCCCCGTCACTCTCGGGTCATCGGGCCGCGGCGCCGCGGCGGCCGAGTCGGCGCTGAGCCGCCTGGGCATCGGCGGCGAGCGGGGCGGCGACACGCCCGCGACCGGCTTCGACGCGAGCGGCCTGGTGGCATGGGCCTACCGCGAGCAGGGGGTGACCCTCCCCCGCTCCGCCGTCGCGCAGTCGCGCGTCGGCACCCCGGTCGAGCCCACCGACCTCGAGGCCGGCGACGCCGTCTTCTTCTCCGACCCCTCGGGCCTCGTCACCGGCGTGGGCCTCTACCTCGGCGACGGCCAGTTCGTCCACGCGCCCGGGCCGGGCGAGCCCGTGACGATCGCGTCCCTCTACGAGCCCCACCACGCCGGGTCGTACGCGGGGGCGCGCCGCTACTGACCCCCGGGGCCCCGCCGCCGTGACCGGCGGCGGCCCCACCGGTAGCCTGCGTGCGGTGAGCGCGCCCTCCCGACGCCGCGTCCCGCGCGCGCTGGTCATCGCCGCGGCGGGCCTGGTGGCCGTGCCGGCCGCATCGGTGGCCGCCGATCCGCCCTACCGCGCCGTTGTGCGCACGCTGAGCGCCCAGGAGCGCGCCGAGATGACCCCCTCGGTGTGGCGGCCGGGGTGCCCGGTGGGGCTCGCGGCGCTGCGCCACGTGAGCGTCCCCTACGTTGGCTTCGGCGGCCGCGTGCGCCGCGGCGCCGTCGTGGTGCACAACGCGGTCGCCCGGGACGTGGTCGAGGTGTTCCGCGCCCTCTACAAGGCCCGGTTCCCGATCCGGCGCATGCAGCCGATCCAGCGCCACGGCGGCGACGACTATGCCTCGATCGAGGCCGACAACACCTCGGCCTTCAACTGCCGGCGCGCGACCGGCGCCTCGACGTGGTCCCAGCACGCCTACGGCCGGGCGATCGACCTCAACCCGCTCGAGAACCCCTACGTCTCGGGCGGGACGACGTCGCACCCGCGCAGCCTCCCCTACCTCGACCGCCGCCCGCGGCGCGGGGTCATCGTCGAGGGCGGCGTCGTGACGCGCGCCTTCGACGCGCGGGGCTGGGAGTGGGGCGGCCGCTGGGGCGGCATCAGGGACTACCAGCACTTCTCGGCCGACGGGGGCTGACCCTGCCGGTGCGCCTGCGGGTCGCGGCCCGGGAGCTGATCCCCCACTTCGCCGCCATCCGGGCCGAGCAGGGCATCCCGGAGGCGATGCCCGCCCCCGCCGAGGCCGCGGCGGCCGTCGCCGCGGCGACGCCCCTGGCGCCGGCCCCCGGCGCCGCGCCGCACGCCGACCGGCGCGAGATCCCCCTCGTCACCATCGACCCGCCGGGCTCGATGGACCTCGACCAGGCCGTCGCGATCACGCGGGGCGCCACCGGGCCCCTGGTGCGGTACGCCATCGCCGACGTGGCCGCCGCCGTCCCGGAGGGCGGGCCGATCGACGCCGAGGCCCGGCGGCGCGGCGTGACGGTCTACATGCCCGACGGCCGCACCCCGCTCTACCCGCCGGCCGTCGGCGAGGGCGCCTGCAGCCTGCTGCCCGGCGAGGATCGGCGCGCGCTGCTCTGGACGATCGCCCTGGACGCCGGCGGCGAGCCCCGCGACGTGGTCGTCGAGCGCGCCATCGTCCGCAGCCGCCGCCGCCTGACCTACGCGGAGGCCCAGGCCGAGATCGACGGCGGCGCGGCCGACGAGACGCTCGCCCTCCTGCGCGAGGTGGGGCTGCGCCGGCTGGAGCTCGAGGCCGAGCGCGGCGGCGTCAGCCTGAGCGTGCCGGTGCAGGAGGTCGTCAGCGACGACGGGGGGTACGGCCTGCGCTACGAGGCGACGCTGCCGGTGGAGGACTGGAACGCACAGGTGTCGCTGCTGACGGGCATCTGCGCCGCCCGGATCATGGTCGAGGGCGGCCTCGGCCTCTTCCGCACCCTGGCACCCGCCGAGCCCCGCGACCTGGAGTCGCTCCGGCGCAGCGCCCTCGCCCTGGGGGTGCCGTGGCCCCAGGGGGCGCGCTACGGCGATGTCGTCCGGGCCCTCGACCCGGCCGATCCCGCGCACGCCGCCTTCGCCGCGCGCGCGACCCGGCTCTTCGGCGGCGCCGCCTACACGCCGTGGCGCCGCGGGGCCGACGGCGAGCCCCCCGTCCACGCCGCGATCGCGTCGGTGTACGCGCACGTCACGGCCCCGCTGCGCCGGCTCGCCGACCGCGTGGCGGGTGAGATCGCCCTGGCGCTCTCGTCCGGCACACCGGTCCCGGGGTGGGCCCTCGACGCCCTCGACGAGGTGGCCGGGGTGATGGCCGACGCGGGGCGACGAGCACGGACCGCCGAGCGCGCCGCCGTGGACGTCGTCGAGGCGGCGGTCCTGGCCGGGCGCATCGGCCGGGTGTTCGACGCGACGGCGGTCGACGCGCGCGACGACCGCGTCACCGTGCAGATCGCCGATCCCGCCGTCGTGGCGCCCCTGGAGGGGGGCGCCGAGCCCGGCGAGCGCCTGCGCGCACGCCTGGTCGAAGCCGATCCGGCCACCCGGCGCGTACGGTTCGCCCGAGCCGACGGGCCGACGATCTAGGTCCCGCCGCCTCCGGGGCGCCAGAGCACATCGCCCCCGGCGCGCGCGTTCTCGGCCCGCGCAAGGACGAAGAGCAGGTCGGAGAGGCGGTTGAGGTAGGCCACGACCTCCGGGGTCACGGGCTCCTCGTCGGCCAGGGCGACGGCCGACCGCTCGGCCCGCCGGCACACCGCCCGCGCCAGGTGCAGCGCCGCCGACGCCGGGGTGCCGGCGGGCAGCACGAAGCTCGTGAGGTCGGCGAGCCCCTCGTTGACCTCGTCGCACCAGCCCTCGAGCCGCGTCACCTGCTCCGGACGCACCCGCAGGCGCTCCCGGCCGTCGTCGGAGGGCGGCACGCAGAGGTCGGCCCCGACGTCGAAGAGGTCGTTCTGGATCTGCGCCAGCCAGCCGTCCACGACCGCCGGGACGCCCGCCGCGCGGGCCACGCCGAGGGCCGCGTTGGCCTCGTCGACGTCGCCGTAGGCCGCGACGCGCGGGTTGGTCTTGCGCACCCGGCTCATGTCGCCGAGGTGCGTGTCGCCCCCGTCGCCGTGCCGGGTGTAGATGCGCGTCAGCCGGACCACGGGGCGGACCCTACACCCGCCCGGCCACGCCTCAGCGGGGTGAGGGCGCCAGGAAGTTCAGGGTGAAGTAGACCATCCCGTCGCAGCTGCGCGCCGCGGCCGCGCCCAGGAAGCGCCAGTCGCGGGAGAGGATGTTCGAACGGTGCCCGGGGCTCCCGAGCATCGCGACGAAGGCGCCCGAGGCGTCCGAGGCCATCGCGATGTTCTGGGCGCCCGCCCGTCCCTTGGCCCACGCGAGGCCGCCGGAGTGCGCGAACTTGCCGCCGCGGGCCATCGCCAGGCTCTTGGCGCGGCCGGCGCGCAGGAGCTTGCCGTCCACGCGCAGCTTGGGCGCCTTCGTGGCGCGGCGCTGCGAGGTGACGAGCTTGGTCATCGTCGCCTCCTCGGCGGGGGCGACGGTGGCGACGCATCGGGCGTTCTCCGAGGCGGCGCTCGCACCGCCGGGGATCCCCGCTGCCAGGAGGGCCGCCATGGCGGCACCGGCTCCCGCTCTCAGGGCTCCGCGCATCATCACTCCTTCGGTTCCGGGCACGACCTCTGGGGCAAGCGGCGACCCTACGCAGCGACCGTGGGCCTCACAAGCGCGCTTGCGCTTTTCTCACGATCGACGGCAGGTTCCGTCAGGATGGATCGCCGGAGGCGGCCGCCGCACGCCGCACGAGGCGCACCGCCTGCGCCCGCGTGACGACGGCGCCCACGGCCTGGCCCTCCCGCAGGGCCTCGACGACCGGCGCGAGCCAGGGGCCCGGCTCCCGGTCGAGCTCGTGCGCGATCTCGTCGCCGGCCAGCAGCGGCGCCGGGACGCCGCGGTCGACCATCGCGAAGTGGACGTCGGCGACCTCCCGCGCGAGCACCAGATGGCGGCGGATCGCGCTCTCCGAGGTCCGCGGGCCGCGCGTGGCGAGGCGGTCGGCCACCGTGAGGACGATGATCTCGACCTCCGAGGGCGCGGTGAGGCGCAGGTACCGGTCGATCTGGCGCAGCGAGAGCGGGGTGCGGTGCACCATGAAGCCGAGGGGCAGGTGCCAGCGCACGCAGCGAACGGTGAACTCGCGCAGCCGGGTGGACGTGCGCAGGCGCCGCAGCAGGTCGTCGCTCATCTCGGCGCCCAGGCGGTCGTGGCCGATGAAGGTCACCCGCCCCTCCGGCGTGACGCCCCGGGTGGCCGGCTTGGCCATGTCGTGGAGCAGGGCCGGCAGCATCAGCGCGTCGCGCGCCGTCAGCTCGTCCGCCAGCGGCCGGGCCATCACCTCGGCCACGCGGGCGGCCCGGCCGCGGAAGACCGGCTCGGGGTCCGCGCACACCTCGGCCGCGTGGCGCACCACCTCGATGGTGTGGCCGAGCACGTCCTTGTGGTGGTAGGCGCTCTGGTCCATCCCGCGCGCCTCCTCCAGCTGCGGCACGAGGACGCCCAGCACCCCCAGGGCGTCCATCCGCTCATAGGCGCGGTCGGGGCGGGGGAGCCGGGCGATGCGGCCGATCTCGTCGGCCAGGCGCTCGCCGGGGGCCTCCCACAGCCGCCCCGCGTCGTCGCGGGCGCGGGCGAGGGTCGCCCCCTCGACGGTGAAGCCCGTCTCCTCGCCGATGCGCGCCAGGCGCAGCAGGCGCACCGGGTCGTCGGCGAGCGCGGTCGGCCGCACCAGCCGCAGCCGGCGGGCCGCGAGGTCGCCGAGCCCGCCGTAGGGGTCGATCACCTCCGGCGGCCCCTGGCCGGGGGCCGGCACGGCGAGCGCGTTGACGGTGAGGTCTCGCCGGCCGAGGTCCTCCGCGAGGTCGGGCCCCTGGAGGGGCGTGACGTCGATCGAGGCCGGCAGGTCGCCCCCCTGCACCCGCCAGGCGCCGAAGTCGCGCGACAGACGGAAGCGGGTCGCGCGGTGGGCCCGCGCGATCGCCGCGGCCGCCGCAGCCGCGTCCCCGTCCACGGCGACGTCGAGGTCGGCGACCGGGCGGCCCTCGAGGGCGTCGCGGACGCCGCCGCCGACCGCCCACGCGGGCATGCCGACCGGCGCCAGGGGCGCGGTGAGCGCCCGCAGCGCCCCCTCGCTCACGCGTGGACCCGAGGGATGCGGGCGCCCACCGCGCAGGTGACCTCGTACGTGATCGTCTCCCGCCAGCCGGCGAGCTCCTCGGCGAGGATCCGCTCGTCGCCCTGGGCGCCGAGCAGCACCACCTCCTCGCCGACCCCCTCCGCGCCCTCGGGCCCGAGGTCGACCGTCAGCTGGTCCATCGAGATCGTCCCCACCACGGGGACGCGACGGCCGCCGACGAGCACCTGGGCGCGGCCCGACAGCACCCGCGCGTAGCCGTCGGCGTAGCCGACCGGGACCAGCGCGACCCGGGTGCCGCGCGCCGCCCGCCAGCGGCGCCCGTAGCCGGCGCTCTCGCGCGAGTGCAGGGTCTTGACCGAGGCGAGGTACGACGCGAGCGTCATCGCCGGGCGCAGGTCGTCGTCGGCCGGGTCGCCGCCCGTGGGCGAGCACCCGTAGAGGGCGATGCCGCACCGCACCATGTCCAGGTGGGTGCCCTCGTCCCGGAGCGTCGCGGCGGAGTTGGCCACGTGGGCCAGGGCCCCGGGGAAGCGCGGGCGCAGGTCGGCGATCGCCGAGCGGAAGCGGATGAGCTGCTCGCGCATGAAGCCCGCGTTCTCCCCCTCGGTCTCGTCGGCGGTGGCGAAGTGGCTCATCAGTCCGGCGACGGTGGTCCGCCCGGCGTCCTGGGCCGCGGCGGCCGCCTCCGCGAGCGCCGCCACCGCCTCGGGGCGCGCCCCGAGGCGGCCCATCCCGGTGTCGAGCTTCAGGTGCACCGCCGGGCAGCCCGCGGCGGCGGCGGCCGCCACGCCCTCGGGGGTCCACACGGTGACCTCCGCGCCGGCGGCCGCCGCGCGGGCCCATTCGTCGCCGGTCAGGGCCCCCATCACGAGCAGGGGCGCCTCCAGGCCCGCCGCGCGCAGCTCCTCGGCCTCGACCGCCGTGGACACCGCGAGCGCCCCGGCCCCGGCCGCGAGCGCCGCGCGCGCCACCGGGACGGCGCCGTGGCCGTAGCCGTCGGCCTTGACGACCACCATCAGGCGCGCGCGCCCGGCGCGGCGGGCGAGCGTCGCGGCGTTGTGGGCGATGGCGCCGAGGTCGATGCGCGCCTCGGCCCGCACCGCCGTCATCCGCGCCCCCCCGCCAGGGCGCGCGGCAGGGCCTCGACCACGTCGGACGCGACCGTCCCGTCGCCCGCCCCCGCGAGCGCGCCGGCGCGCCCGTGGGCCACCACCGCCACGGCGGCCGCGTCGGCGGCCGGCAGCCCCGCGGCGAGGAACGCCGCCACCACGCCGGTCAGCACGTCGCCGGTGCCCGCCGTCGCCAGCGCCGGCGTGCCGACGGAGTCGACGACGGGGAGACCGCCCGGCCGGGCCACGATCGTCCCCGCGCCCTTCAGCACCACGACGGCTCCCGTGGCCTCCGCCAGCGCCTGCGCCGCCTCGAGCCGCTCCGCCTCCACCCTCGCCCGCTCCCACCCGAGCAGCCGCCCCGCCTCGCCGGCGTGGGGGGTGAGGACGGTGGGCGCCGGGCGGCCGGCGAGGGCTCCGGCGGGGTCGGCGCCCAGGTGCCAGAGGCCGTCGGCATCGAGCACCAGGGGCCGCTCGAGGCGCTCCAGGAGCGCGCGCACGGCCCGCGTGGTCGCCTCGGCCCGCCCCAGGCCGGGCCCGAGGGCCACCGCGCCCGCCCGTCCGCTCTGGCGCACGGCCTCGTCGACGGACGACGGCGCGAGGTGGCCGTCCTCGTCGGGCAGCGCGGCGCTCATCACCTCGAGCAGGTGGCCCGCCACCACCGGCTGGACCGCCGCCGGCACCGCGGCGACGGCCAGCCCCGCGCCCGCGCGGAGGGTGGCGCGCGCCGTGAGGCAGGGGGCGCCGGTCAGCCCGGGCGAGCCGCCGACGACCAGGACCGCGCCGGAGCCGTACTTGTCGGAGGTCGCGGCCTTGCGCGGGGCCGCGGCGAGCGTCGCCGCGGACGACAGCCACGCGGCGGCGGGGACCGCGACCGCGCCCGGGGTGCCGATGTCGGCGACGACCACCCGGCCCGCGTGGCCCGCGCCCGGCGCCACCCGCAGCCCCGGCATGTCGCCGTGGAAGGTGACCGTGAGGTCGGCGCGCACCGCCGCGCCCGGCACCCGGCCGGTGTCGGCCTCGACGCCGGAGGGCAGGTCGAGCGCGACCACCGGACCGCCGGCCGCCGCGATCCGCCCGATCACCGCCGCCTCGGCCGCCCGCGGAGCCCCCTGCGCGCCGGTGCCGAGGAGCGCGTCGACCACCACGGCGCCGTCCCAGGCGACCTCGGGCGCCGCGGCGGGGACGGCGGCGATGCCGAGCGTGCCCGCGATCCCGGTCATGATCCCGGCGTCGCCGCCGCCCGGCGCCGAGCCGTCGGCCGAGACGACGGCCACCTCCCACCCGGCCTCGGCCAGGTGGCGGGCCACGACCATCCCGTCGCCGCCGTTGTTGCCCCGTCCCACCGCCACCACGGCACGCCGCCGCGCGGGGTACGCAGCGAGGATCTCCCGCCCCGCGGCCCGCCCCGCCGCCTCCATGAGCAGGATCGACGGCATCCGGTGGTCCTCGGAGGCCCTCCGATCGGCCTCGCGCATGGCGGCGGCCGCGAAGAGCGGCGTGCACCCGGCAAGGGGCGGCGTGTCTGATGAGCGGGCGGTCGGCACCGTCCTCCAATCCTCCCAGATGCGGGCGCCCCGGCGGCGGACCGCCCGCCGGGGCCGGCGCCGGCGCGGTCGCGGGGGAGGTCCAATTGGGTCGACCTGCGAGGTCCAATTGGACCTACGGAACAAAAGCCCTGCTCAGGAGCGCGTTCCCGGCCCCGGGGCGTCGCGGCTCAGCCGGTCCCGGACTCCGCGACGGCGAATGCGATCGCCGAATGATCGCCGTGGGTCAGCGAGATGTGGATCCGGGTCACGCCGAGCTGGCGCCCCCGCTCGGCGTAACGGCCGTGCAGCGCGATGGTGGGCGCGCCGCGGCCCCGGACCACCTCGACCTCGCGCCAGCGGGTCATCCCGATGCCGAGCGCCTTGCCGACGGCCTCCTTGGCCGCGAAGCGGGCGGCGAAGTGCTGGGGCGGGAAGGGCTTGGCCGAGCAGTAGGCCGCCTCGGCCTCCGTGAAGCACCGATCGGCGATCCGCGGGCGCCGCGCGAGCGCCTCGGCGAACCGCTCGATCTCCATCACGTCCACTCCGACCCCGACGACGGCCATCTCTCAGTCTCTACTCGACGGTTACGGTCTTCGCCAGATTCCGCGGCTGATCGACGTTCAGGCCCCGTGCGCGGGCGATCCCGTAGGCGAAGACCTGCAGGGGGATCACCGCCGACATCGCCGACAGCAGCGCCGGCGTCCGCGGCGCCCAGAGGACGTCATCGGCGTGCCCGGCGATCTCCTCGTTGCCCTCGGTGGCCACCGCGATGACCCGCGCGCCGCGCGCGCGGACCTCCTGGATGTTCGAGACGACCTTGTCGAAGACGTGCCCGTCGGTCGCGACCACGACCACCGGCGACCCCTCGTCGAGGAGGGCGATCGGGCCGTGCTTCATCTCCCCCGCCGGGTACGCCTCGGTGGGGATGTAGCTGATCTCCTTCAGCTTCAGCGCGCCCTCGAAGCAGATCGGCACGCCCACGTGGCGCCCGAGGTAGAGGAAGAAGGGCCGATCGGCGTAGCGCGCGGCGATCTCCATCACCTGCTCCGGCGCGGCCGAGGCCAGGTAGGCCTCCACGGCGTCCGGCACGCGGCGCAGCTCGTCGGCCAGGTCGAGCGCCCCGGCGGCGGTGAGCGCCCACTTGAGGCGCCCGAGCTTCAGCGCGAGCAGCGCGAGGGCCATCACCTGCGCGGTGTTCGTCTTGGTGGCGGCGACCCCGATCTCGAGGCCGGCGCGGGTGTAGAGGACGCCGTCCGCGTCGCGCGTGGCCTGCGAGCCCATGATGTTGGTGAGCGCCACGACGTGGGCGCCGCGCTCCCGCGCGACCCGCATGGCCGCCAGGGTGTCGGCGGTCTCGCCGCTCTGGGTAATCCCGATGACGAGGTCGCCCGGCCCGGCCAGGCAGGTGCGGTAGCGGTACTCCGAGGCCACCTCGACGTGCACCGGGACCCGCGCCCAGTCCTCGATCAGGTACCGGCCCACGAGGCCGGCGTGGTACGAGGTGCCGCAGGCCACCACGTGGATGCGCTCGACCCGCGCCAGCGCCGCGTCGTCGAGCCCGAGGCCCGCGAGCTCCACCGAGCCGTCCGGCCGCAGCCGGTCGCCGATCGTGTCCCAGAGGGCCGCCGGCTGCTCGTGGATCTCCTTGAGCATGAAGGTCTCGTAGCCGCCCTTCTCGGCGGCGTCCTCATCCCATTCGACGCGCTCGGCGGGCCGCGGCTCGATCTGGAGGCCGCCGCTCCAGAGCGTGTGCCCTCCGGCCTCGATGACGACGACCTCGCCGTCCTCGATCAGCATCACGTCCCGCGTCTCGGAGAGGAAGGCCGGGATCGCGGAGGCCACGAACCGCTCGCCCTCGCCCACCCCGAGCACCAGCGGGCACTCGCGCCGGGTTCCGACGAGCCGCTCCGGCTCGTCCACGTGGGCCGCCACGAAGGCGAAGTGCCCGCCGAGGCGCGGCAGGACGGCCCGGACGGCCGCCGCGATGTCGCCCTCGTAGGCACGCTGGATGAGGTTGGGGATCACCTCGGTGTCGGTCTCCGAGCGGAACACGACCCCGTCCTCCTGGAGCTCGCGGCGCAGCTCCAGGTAGTTCTCGATGATCCCGTTCATCACCACGATCACGGTGCCGTCGGCGCTCGTGTGGGGATGGGCGTTCTCGGTCGTCACCTTGCCGTGGGTGGCCCAGCGCGTGTGCCCGAGGCCCGCGGTCGCCTCCGAGCCGGCGTCGGCGCCCGCCGCGGCCCGCAGATGCGAGAGGTTGCCGACCGCGCGCACGGCCTCCGCCACGCCGCCCCCGTCCTCGAGGAGCGCGAAGCCGGCCGAGTCGTAACCCCGGTACTCGAGCCGCTCGAGGCCCGTCAGGATCAGCTCGCGGCAGGGCCGCCCGCCGACGTATCCGATGATCCCGCACATACGGGGCCTCCTCTCACTCGGGATCCGCGCGCACGCGGATCGGGATGCCTACGCGCCCAGCTCCGCCCGCGCGACGTCCGCGATCCGGGCGCACCACTCCTCGCACAGCGCCTCCGTGGGCGCCTCGACCATCACCCGCACGAGCGGCTCGGTGCCCGACGCCCGCACGACCACGCGGCCGTCCTCGCCGAGCGCCTCCTCGCACGCGCGCACGGCGTCCCACACCGCATCGGCCTGCGGCAGCTCGGACTTGCGCTCCGCGACGACGTTCACGAGCCGCTGCGGCAGGCGCTGCACCACCGCGGCGGCCTCGGCGAGCTCGGCGCCCTGATCGACGAGCGCGGCCAGCAGGTGCAGTGCCGCGGCGAGGCCGTCGCCCGAGGGGCCGTGCCTCAGGTTGATCAGGTGCCCGCTCTGCTCGCCGCCGAGGACGTAGCCACCACGGCGCATCTCCTCCAGCACGTAGCGGTCGCCCACGTCGGTCCAGCGGACCTCGACGCCGGCGCCGGCCATCGCCCGGCGGAAGCCGAGGTTGGTCATCGTGGTGGTGACCACCACGTCGCCGGCCAGCAGGCCACGCCGGCGCAGGTCGAGCGCGCAGATCGCGAGGATCTGGTCGCCGTCCACGACGGCCCCGTGGCGATCCACCGCCAGGACCCGGTCGCCGTCGCCGTCGAACGCGAGGCCGAGGTCGGCGCCGGTTTCGGTGACGGTACGGGCGAGGAGTTCGGGGTGGGTCGAGCCGCAGCCGTCGTTGATGTTGACCCCGTCGGGGTCCACGCCGATCGCCGTCACGCGCGCCCCGCGCGCCTCCATCACCCCGGGGGCCGTCACCGCCGTGGCGCCGTTGGCGCAGTCGAGCACCAGGTGCAGGCCGGAGAGGTCGACCGGGCAGCGCTCGTGGAGGGAGGCGACGTACGCCTCCCGGCCCTCGGCCATCGGCTGGACCGCGCCCAGCGCCCCGCCCTCCGGCCGCGGACCCTCCTCGCCCATGGCCGCCTCGACGGCCGCCTCCGCGTCGTCGGCGAGCTTGAAGCCGTCGGGGCCGAAAAGCTTGATGCCGTTGTCCGCGAAGGGGTTGTGCGACGCGCTGATGACCGCCCCGGCGGCCGCGCCGGCCGCCACCGTCAGCTCCGCCACCGCGGGCGTGGGCAGCACGCCGAGCAGGTCCACGTCGGCGCCCGCGCCGGCGAGCCCCGCGGCGAGCGCGCCCTCGAGCATCGGGCCGCTGCGGCGCGTGTCGCGTCCGATGAGCACCCGGGATCCGGGCGCGAGGCGCCCCCCGAGCGCACGGCCCAGGGACAGCGCCAGCTCCGGGGTCAGCTCGCGGTTGGCGACACCCCGGACGCCATCCGTCCCGAACAGGCGCCGGGACGGGGCTGAGGGCGACCGAGCCGTCGGGCGACTACCTCTTCGAGAACTGCGGGCGCTTGCGGGCGCCCTTGAGGCCGGCCTTCTTGCGCTCCTTGATGCGGGCGTCCCGCGTCAGGAAGCCCTCCTTCTTGAGCTCCGGCCGCAGGTTCTGGTCCGCGATCGTCAGCGCCTTGGCGATGCCGTGGCGCAGGGCGCCGGCCTGGCCGGAGACGCCGCCGCCGTGCAGCAGGGCGACCACGTCGAAGCGGCCCTCGGTGCCGGTCGCGGCGAGCGGCATGCGCGCCTGGGTGACCAGCACGGCGCGGCCGAAGAACTCGTCGACCGGCCGGCCGTTGCAGGTGATGACGCCGCTGCCGGGCACGAGCGTGACCCGCGCGACGGCGTTCTTGCGCTTGCCGGTGGCCCGGTAGCGCTCGGTGGGGGCGACGGCCGTGCTCATGCGGGGACCTCCGCGACTCGGCTGAGACGCAGGGGCTCAGGCTTCTGGGCGTCGTGCGGGTGCTCGGGGCCCGCGTAGATCTTGAGCTTGGTCAGCTGGGCGCGCCCGAGGCTGTTCTTCGGGAGCATGCCGCGCACCGCCATCCGCAGGACCTCCTCGGGGCGGCGCTCGAGCTGCTCGCCGAGGGTGCGGCTGCGGATGCCGCCGGGGTAGCCGGAGTGGCGCCAGTACCGCTTGTCACGCAGCTTGTTGCCCGTGACGGTCACCTTCTCCGCGTTGACCACGACAACGAAGTCGCCGGTGTCGCAGTGGCGGGTGTACCAGGGGGACCGCTTGCCGGCGAGCGTCTCGGCGATCACCGAGGCGAGGCGGCCGAGGTTCTGGCCCTCCGCGTCGACGATCCACCAGCGGCGTTCGACGGTTCCGGGCTTTGCGCTGAGCGTGCTCACGAGCGGTCGCGGACCTCCACCAGCATGACGACGCGGCGCGCGATGGCGCCGCGAGAACGACCGCGGAGTCTAGGAAAGCGTGGCGGCTCCCGCAAGTTCGGCTGCCGCCGACCCGCTGGACTTCGCTGCTCATGACGGTTACAACGTGTTCACCGGGTAACGAACAGCGGGCGGCGCGCCATGGAGTCTCGTTCTGTCAGCCGATGTGTGGCCATCGCCGCACACGGTAAGAGGTGCCAGCAGAGCCCGTTCCGCGGCAGCCCGTACTGCTGGCACCACACGCAGAGCCGCAAGATCTGGGCACCCAGTCGCCCCCTCGCCGGAACGGCCGCCGCGCGCGCGGCCGAGGCGTCGACGGTCGTCACCGACACGGATCGCCGTCTCACCGACCGCCGCTCGGGTGAGGACCGCCGTGGCGGCCGCGCGGGCGACGAGTCCGAGGCCCGGCGCCTGCACGACCTCCTCGGCCCCGAGAAGGTCGCCGAGCTGATCGAGTTCCTCGAGGCGCCCGCCGACGGCGCCTACCTGCTGGTGCGCGACGAGGGCGGCCTCCTGAGCGAGCGCAGCATCTCCGAGCGCCCCTCGCGCCGCAGGGCCTGACCCACTAGCCCACCCCGCCGCCCCGGCGCTCCCCCGCCCGCTGGGCCTCCAGCCGGCGCCGGTCGCGCTTGCCCGGCCGTCCGCGCATGTCCGCCCCCGGCGGCGGCGCCATCCGCCGCAGCTCGCGCTCGCGCTCGCGCCGCTCCCGGCTCTCGCGCGTCTCCTCGTAGAGCAGGACGGCCTGCGACGCCGGGCCGCGCCGGTCCGAGAGCGCCCGGACGACCACGGTCGTCGTCGTCTCGCCCACCGTGATCCGCACGCTCTCCCCCAGCCGCACGTCGCGGGCGGGCTTCACGCGCTGGCCGTCCACGTGCACCCGGCCTCCCGCCACCGCCTCGGTCGCGAGCGAGCGCGTCTTGAAGAAGCGTGCGGCCCACAGCCACTTGTCGATGCGCACCCGGCCCTCGGTCACGGCGGGATCATCCCACGCCCCCGCGACGGTCCGGGGACCTCCGAGGTCCAATTGGACCGAGGCGCGAGGTCCAATTGGACCTCGGACCCGGGCGGCCGGGGCGGGGCTACCCCGCGGGGGGCGGCCCCACGTAGCGGGCGCGGGGACGGATGAGCCGGTCGTCGTCGCGGGTCTCCAGGGCGTGCGCGATCCAGCCGGCGGTGCGCCCGACCGCGAAGAGGTGGAAGGCGGCGCCGCGGGGCAGCCCGCGCGCACGGGCGAGGGCCGCGAGGCCGAGGTCGAGGGTGGGCTCCTCGCCCAGCTCGTCGCGCACCACCTCGACCAGGGCGGCGACCGGATCGTCCGGCGGGGGCGCCGCCCGCCGCAGCAGCTCGGCGGCGCGGGGGTCGCCGTCCGGGTAGAGCGGGTGGCCGAAGCCCGGCACGGCGCCCTCGTCGTCGCGCCACCGGGCGACGGCGGCACGGGCCCCGTCGCGGTCGGCGTCGGCGACGAGGGCCTCGACCCGTTCGGTCATGCCGCCGTGGCGCCGCCCGCGCAGGGCGCAGAGGGCGGCGAGGACGACGTCCTCGAGGGGCGCGTCGGCGGAGGCGACGCACCGGGCGGTGAAGGCCGACACGTTCAGCTCGTGGTCGGCGCTGAGGACCAGGGCGGCGTCGATGTCCGCGGCCGCCCCGGGCGCCCCCCAGCCCCGCGCCAGACGCGCCGCCAGCAGGCCGTCGCCCTCGGCCCCGGAGGCGGCGGCGACGATCCCGAGCACCCGCACCGCGGCCCGGCGCACTGCCTCGTCGGGCGAGGAGGGCACCACGACGGCGTCCGCGCCCGCCTCGACCAGCGCACCCGCCACCAGCCCCGGGGCCGGCGCGCCCGCCGGCGGCACCGAGGGCGCCAGCCGCGCGAAGAGCGCGGCGGCGTCGGCACGGTCGCCGGTCCACAGCAGGGCGGCGATCGCCTCCAGGCCGCCCTCGCGCGAGAGGTCGACGATGTCGTGCCCGCGCACGTGGCAGCGGCCGCCGGCGATCAGGGTCAGAGCCGAGTCGAGCACGGGGATGCCGTGGTGCAGCGAGCCGTGCGCGGCCAGGGTGCGGTCGCGGGAGCGCTCGCGCCGCGCGGCGAACGCCTCGAGCGCGGCGCGGGGGTAGCGGCGGGCGCGGCTCGGCCCGGGGCCCGGCTCCGATGCGACGAGGCCGCGCGAGACGTAGGCGTACAGGGTGGCCCGCGAGACGCCGAGCAGGGCGGCGGCCTCCGCGGCCGAGACGGTCTCCTCGGCACTCATAGATTGATCTTAGTCGTCAATATTGACGCTCGTCCAGGGCGCTCCTACGGTGAGGTGCATGGACATCGAGACGATCACCGACCCCGAGGCCCCCGAGCTCTTCCCGGGCGCCTTCCCCCGCGACGGCTTCCCGGCATGGGAGTGGACCGACGGCCCGCCCGCCTCGGCCCCCGCCGCCGCCTGGACCACCGAGACCACCCACCGCGACGGGCAGCAGGGCGGCCTGCCCCTGACGGCCGAGGCGGGCGAGCGCATCTACGACCTGATGTGCGCCTTCACCGGCGCGACGGGCGCCATCCGCCAGGCCGAGTTCTTCGTCTACCGCCCGGCCGACCGCCGCACGCTCGAGTACGCGCTCGAGCGCCACGCCGACGGCGCCCCGGTCGAGCCGACGACGTGGATCCGCGCCAGCCGCGCGGACGCCGAGCTCGTGGGCGGCCTGGGCGTGCGCGAGACCGGGATGCTCGCCTCGGCGAGCGACTACCACACCTTCCACAAGTTCACGCCCGGCGGACGCCGGCGCGCCGCGGGCGTCTACCTCGACGCCGTGCGCGCCGTCCTCGACGCCGGCCTGCGGCCGCGCCTGCACCTGGAGGACGCCACGCGCGCGCCCGAGGAGTTCGTGCTGCCGTTCGCCGAGGCCGCCCTGGCCGCGGCCGCGCCCTACGGGCCGCATCTGCGCCCGAAGTTCCGCGTGTGCGACACGATGGGCCTCGGCCTGCCGGTGGAGGGGGTCGCGGCCCCGCGGTCGGTGCCGCGCTGGATCCGGCGCCTGCGCGCCCTGGGAATCCCCTCCGAGGACCTGGAGTTCCACCCGCACAACGACACCCACCTGGTCGTCGCCAACAGTCTCGCCGCCGTCGCCGCCGGGTGCGCCGTGGTCAACGGGACCCTGCTCGGCACCGGCGAGCGCACGGGCAACGCCCCGCTCGAGGGCGTCCTGCTGCACCTGATCGGCATGGGCCTGCTCGACCGCCCGGGGCCGGACTTCCGCGCCCTCACCGAGCTCGCCGACCTCTACGCGGAGCTCGGGCGGCCCGTCCCGCCGGCCTATCCGCTCTACGGGCGCGACGCGCACCGCACGCGGGCGGGAATCCACGCGGACGGCCTCAACAAGTTCTGGTGGATGTACGCGCCGTTCGACGTGCCGCGCCTGATCGGCCGGCCGCTGGAGGTGAGCCTCACCCGCGACTCCGGCCTCGCCGGGCTGATCTTCCTCATCCGCCAGCACACCGGCCGGGATCTGGCGAAGGACGACCCGGAGCTGCTGCGGGTCCACGCGGCACTCGACGAGCAGTTCGCCGCCGGTCGGCAGACCGCCGTGGAGTGGGAGGAGGTCGAGGCGATCCTCGCCGGGGCGGCCGCCGGCGCCGCGGCGTGAGCCGCCCGGCCGGCCCGTCGCCGCGCGCGACGGGCTGACCGGGCGCCAACCGGTTAGGATCGGTCGATGATGAAGATCGTGATCGTCGGCGGGGGGATGGTCGGGATGACCCTCGCGCACCTGCTCCGGCGGCGCGGGGTCGAGCCCACGGTGCTCGAGCGCGCGCCTGCCGGCCACTACATCCCACGTGGGTACATGCTGGGCTTCCAGGGCTACGAGCCGCTCGAGGAGGTCGGGGTCTACGACGAGGTGAAGGCCGCCGGACGGCCCATCGCGCCGCGCCCCGACCAGCCCCCGGTCGCCGTCGCCGTGCGCTTCGGCGCGTTGATCGAGGCCCTCCAGCGCGACCTGCCCATCGTCAACGAGCACACCGTCACGGAGCTGATCCGCGCCGGCGCCGACGGCCGCGTGGTCGGCGTCGTGGCCGAGGGCCCGGACGGGCCCGTCGAGATCGAGGCCGACCTGGTCGTCGCCTGCGACGGCATGCGCTCCCCCACCCGCGAGAAGGCCGGCCTGGAGGCCGAGTTCGACGCGCTCCCCGAGGCCGAGCTGGCGTTCATGAGCCCGATCCCGGCGGAGACGTCGTTCGCCATGTCCTACATGTCGGACGGCGGGCACATCGGGATGCTGTCGTGGTTCGAGGGCGCCGCGGGCTGGCGCTCGTCGGCGCGGGTCGGCCGCGAGGCCGCGGTCGACGAGCCCGGCCTCGACGCGATCAAGGAGATGTGGGCGCGCCTGCTCCCCGCCGCCGCGACGGCGATCCAGGGCGTCACCTCGCTCGACCAGATCCGCTACTCGGAGCCCGAGCTGCTGCGCTGCCCCCGGTGGTGGACGCCAGGGGTGGTGATCATCGGCGACGCCGCCCACTTCTTCGGCCCGGAGACCGGCATCAGCTCCGGCATCGGCCTCGGCGACGCGCACGCGCTGGCCCAGGCGGTGGTGATGAACCCCGACGACCCGGACGCCGCGTGCCGGTCCTACGAGACGTGGCGCGCGCCGGCCGTCCGCCCCTACGAGGCGAACGACCCGGGCCGCCAGCGGATGCTGGTCGCCGGACAGATGCAGCCGACTCCCGAGGAGGCCTGGCCGCCGGCGAGGTGAGGGCGGGGATCCCCGGCGGCCGCGCCGCCGGGGGTCACTCCCACTCGATCGTGCCGGGCGGCTTGCTCGTGAGGTCGAGGGCGACGCGGTTGACCCCGTCGACCTCGTTGATGATGCGGTTGGAGATGCGCTCCAGCAGGTCGTAGGGCAGCCGTGCCCAGTCGGCCGTCATCGCGTCGTCGCTCGTGACCGCGCGGATCACGATCGGATAGGCGTAGGTGCGCTCGTCGCCCTGGACGCCGACGCTCTTCACGGCGGGGAGCACGGCGAAGCTCTGCCACAGCTCCCGGTAGAGGCCGGCGCGGCGGATCTCCTCCTGGAGGACGAAGTCGGCCTTGCGCAGGATGTCGAGCCGCTCGAGCGTGACCTCGCCGATGATGCGGATCGCGAGGCCCGGACCGGGGAAGGGCTGGCGCCAGACCATGTTCTCGGGGAGCCCGAGCTCCTCGCCCACCACGCGGACCTCGTCCTTGAAGAGCTGGCGCAGCGGCTCGATCAGCTCCACCGACATGTCCTCGGGGAGCCCGCCGACGTTGTGGTGGCTCTTGATCTTGGCCGCGTCGCGCGAGCCGGACTCGATGACGTCCGAGTAGAGCGTGCCCTGCACGAGGAAGCGGGCGTCGCGCAGCTTCTCGGCCTCGCGCTCGAAGATGCGGATGAACTCGCGCCCGATGACCTTGCGCTTCTGCTCGGGCTCGGTGACACCGGCGAGGGCGGCGGCGAAGTGGTCCTGCGCCCGGACGTGCACCAGGGGCACGCCGAAGTGGCGCCCGAACGCCGCCTCGACCTGCTCGCCCTCGTTCATGCGCAGCAGGCCATGGTCGACGAAGACGCAGGTGAGCCGGTCGCCCACCGCGCGGTGCACGATCAGCGCCGCGACCGCGCTGTCGACGCCGCCCGAGAGGCCGCAGATGACCCGCGCCGTGTCGCCCACCTGCGCGCGGATGCGCTCGACCTGCTCCTCGATGACGTGCGTGGCGGTCCAGGTGGGCGAGCAGTCGCACACGTCGAACAGGAACCACTTGAGCAGGTCGGTGCCGAAGGGCGTGTGCACGACCTCGGGGTGGAACTGCACGCCGTACATACGGCGCGACGGGCTCTCCATCGCGGCCACCGGCGACGACGAGGTCTCCGCGGTCACCGTGAAGCCCTCGGGCGGCCGCGCGACGGCGTCGCGGTGGCTCATCCAGCACGTCTCGGCCGGGAGCTGGGCGAACATGCCGTCGCGCGAGCGGACCGTGAGGGGCGTCTTGCCGTACTCGCCCGCGCCGGTGCGCGCGACCTCCCCGCCGAGGGCGAGGGCCATCGCCTGGAGCCCATAGCAGATGCCGAGGACCGGGACGCCCAGCTCCAGCAGGCGCGGATCGAGCGCCGGGGCGCCGGGGGCGTACACGGAGGCCGGGCCGCCCGAGAGCACCAGGCCCGCGGGCTGCAGCGCCAGGATCTCCTCGGGCGGTGCGTCGTGGGGGACGACGGCCGAGAAGACGCGGCACTCGCGGATGCGGCGCGCGATCAGCTGGCTGTACTGGGCGCCGAAGTCGACGACCAGGACCCCGCCCGGCGCCGCGGCCGCCAGGGCCGGATCGAGTGCCGGTGTGGGTGCGCCCGTCGTCAAGGCGATCATCCTACCGGGGCCGGGCGGACGGAGCCGCGCTACTCCCCCGCCTCGCTGCGGTGGCCGCCGCCCGGAACCGCGACCTCGCTCGGCTGGAGGGTGGCCGTCATCCCCTCCGCCGCCAGCGCGTCGCGCAACGCGCGGAGCGCGTCGGGCTCGCCGTGCACCAGGCGCACCGCGGCCCCGGGGCCGGCGGGACGCACCCAGTCGAGCAGCTCCGTACGCCCGGCGTGCGCCGACAGGCCGCCGACGGTCACCACCTTCGCCCGCACGCGCACGGGACGGCCCATGATGCGCACGCTCTCGGCGCCCTCGACGAGCTCGCGGCCGAGGCCCCCCGAGGGCTGGTAGCCGACGATCATCAGCGTCGTGCGCCGGTCGCCGAGCCCGGCGAGCATGTGGTGGAGGATGCGGCCGCCCGAGAGCATCCCGGAGCCCGCGATCACGATCGCCGGCTCGTCCGACGCGGTGATGGCCCGCGACTCGTCCACCGAGCGCGTGTACCGCAGCCGCTTCGGATGGAACGGGTCGCGGCCGGTGGAGCGCAGCAGCCGCAGCTCCGGCGAGAGCTCCTCGGGGAAGCGGTCATAGACCTCGTCGATCCGCGTCGCGAGAGGGGAGTCGACGTAGACGGGCAGGACGGGGATCTCGTGGTCCCGCTCCAGGTGGGCGAGGGTGTAGAGCACCTCGTGGGTGCGCTCCAGCGCGAACGACGGCACGAGGATCTTGCCGCCCCTCTCGCGGGCCTCGCGCAGCAGCCCGGCCAGCTCCTCGATGGTCGCCTCGTACGGGCGGTGGTCGCGGTCGCCGTAGGTGCCCTCCATCACCACGAGGTCGGCCTCGGGGCAGGGCGTCGGGTCGGGCAGCACCTCCTTGCGCGCGTTGCCGATGTCGCCGCTGAAGACCAGCCGGCGTGATCCCGCCTCGACGACCATGATCGCCGAGCCCGGGATGTGCCCGGCCGGCAGGGGCGTGACGGTGAGCCCCGCGACGGGGAACGGCTCGCCGTACTCGATGGGCCGCATGAGCGACAGCACCCGCTGGACGTCGTCCTCGTCGAACAGCGGCGGGTCGGGCGTGCGGCCGCGGCGGCGGTCGCGCTCGGCGTCCTCGTGCTGGATCTTGGCCGCGTCGAGCAGCAGGTGCTCGCACAGCTCGGCCGTGGCGGGGCGCGCGTGGATGGGGCCGCGGAAGCCGGCGCGCACAAGCACGGGCAGCCGGCCGGAGTGGTCCAGGTGGGCGTGGGTGAGGAGCACCGCGTCGATGCCCTGCGCGTCGAACGCCAGCGGTCGGCGGTTGAGCGCGAACAGGGCGCGCGAGCCCTGGAACGCGCCGCAGTCGACGAGGACCCGCGCGCCCTCGGCCTCCAGCAGGTGGCACGACCCCGTGACCGTCATCGCGGCGCCGTACGAGCGCACCTGCGGGCTCACCGGCGCGCGGCCCTCGCCGGCTCGCACGCGACGCGCCGCTCGGCGCCGCAGGAATCACGGCCGGGCCCGCCGACGGCCAGGTCGCGCCCGGGACCGCCGACCAGGCGGTCGGGCCCTGCGCCCCCGCTCAGGCGATCGTCGCCCGGGCCGCCCTTGAGGAGGTCGCGGCCGGTGCCGCCGTTGAGGCGGTCGCGTCCGGCACCCCCCAGGATGGTGTCCGACCCCATGCCGCCGAACGCCGTGTCCGCGCCGGCGCCGAGGCAGATCAGGTCGTCGCCCCCGCGGCCATGCACCAGGTCGTCGCCGCCCATCGCGACGATCACGTCGCGCCCGGGCGTCCCGTGGATGACGTCGCGACGCGGGGTGCCCACGATGGTCGCCGGCACGCCCGCGCAGCGCACGGGCGACACGGCGGCGGGCGCGGCGGGCGGGGGCACGGGGGCGGGGGGCGGCGACGGTGGCGGGCCAGGGGGCGGCGCGGGCGCCGGGACGCCGAGCACGTCGCGGATGACGACGTCGCCCACGCCGGGAGTGCCCCCGGGTGCGACCACGTCGGCCTCCGTCGCGAAGGCGACCAGCACGCCGTCCCCCGTGACCGCCGGCTGGCGCGAGCCGGCGTCCGCCGGGCCGCCCGACGGACCGGGTCCGCGGCTCACCAGGATCGTCGCGCCGGTCGCGAGGTCGCGCAGGAAGACGTCCGGGTGGGCGTCGGCGTCGGCGTCCGACAGGCCGGGCGCACGCGAGACGAACGCCACCCGCGCCCCGTCGGCGGAGAGCGCGGGGCCCCACGACTGGCCGTCCGCGGGCGGGCCGGCCAGCCCGGGGCCGCGGCTCGCCAGGGTGGTGGAGGCCGTGGCGAGGTCGCGGACGAGCACGTCCGCCTCGCCGTTGGCGTCGCCGGGCACCAGGCCGTCGTCCGCCGAGACGAACGCCACGCGACGGCCGTCCGCGGACAGGGAGGGCTCCGACGCCGCGCGATCGGCCGCGGGCCCGCCCGGGCCCTCGGCGCGGCTCGCGAGCGTGGTCGTATCCGACTCGACGTCGCGGACCATCACGTGCTGCTGCGCCCCGCGGAGGTCGTCGCCGGTCAGGTTGCCGGCCTCGGTCGCGAATGCCACCACGCCGCCGTCGGCGGAGATCGACGCGTCGGTGCTCGGCCCGTCGCCCCCGGCGCCCGCCGCGCCCCCGGCGCGGCTCACCAGGGTCGTGGTGCCGGCCACCACGTCCCGCACGAACACGTCGGGGCCGGGGCCGTCGGCGGCCGAGAGGTTCGTCGCGGCCGTGTGGAAGGCGACGTGGCGCCCGTCGGCGGAGATCGCCGGCGCGAACGAGCTCTGGTCGGCGACCGCGCCCGCGGCGCCGTCGGCGCGGCCCACGAGGGTGAGGGCGCCCGTCTCGAGGTCGCGGACCCAGATGCGCGAGATGGTGCCCGGCCCGGGCGCGCCCAGGTTGGTCGCCATCGAGGCGAAGGCCACCCAGCGCCCGTCGGCCGAGATCGCGGGCGCGCCGGAGTCGGCGTCCCCGCCGGGGCCCGAGGCGCCCGCGCGGCTGACGAGCGTGGTGGTCCCGGCCTCCAGGTCGCGCACGAAGACGTCCTGCACGCCGGGCAGGCCCCCGGCGAGGTTGGTCGCCGAGGAGGTGAAGGCCACCCGCGTCCCGTCGGCCGAGACCGAGGGCTCGGACGACGAGCCGTCCGCGGCCGCGCCGGAGGTGGCCCGCGACACCAGCGTGACGTCGTCGCGCCAGGCCGAGGCCGGGAGGGCGAACGCCAGCAGGGCTGCGCCCGCGCAGAGGGCCCCCGCGCTCGCGCGCGCCCGTCGTGTGAGACGCCGCATCGCCGTCGAGACTACGCGCGCCGGGGGCCGGCCGTCACCCGTACGGGTGGGGGGGATCCCGGGCCCGCCGCGGCGGGCCCGGGATCCACTCCCCTACCCCATGCCCACGGCCTGGGCCTGCTGGAGCTTCTTGCCCTCGGTCTTGAGCGCCGGGGCGACCATCACCTCGCACTTCTGGAACGACTGGATCGACTCGTAGCCGCAGGTGGCGAGCGCGCTGCGCAGGCCCCCGACGAGGTTCAGCGTGCCGTCGTTCTCGTGCGCCGGGCCGGTGAGGATCTCCTCGAGCGTCCCGATGGTCGTGGTCTTGACCCGGGTGCCGCGCGGCAGGCTCGGGTGGAAGGTCGCCATGCCCCAGTGGTAGCCGCGGCCCGGGGCCTCGGCCGCCTTCGCGAACGGCGAGCCGATCATGCAGGCGTCCGCGCCGCAGGCGATCGCCTTCGCCAGGTCGCCCGCGTAGGCCATCCCGCCGTCGGCGATGACGTTGACGTACTGGCCGGTCTCGAGCAGGTGCTGCATGCGGGCGCCGGCGGCGTCGGCGATCGCGGTCGCCTGCGGGACGCCCACGCCGATCACCTGGCGGGTGGTGCACGCGGCGCCGGGGCCGACGCCCACCAGCACGCCCACGGCGCCGGTGCGCATAAGGTGCAGCGCGGCGTGGTAGGAGGCGCAGCCGCCGACGATCACGGGGATCGGGAGCTCGGCGATGAAGCGCTTGAGGTTGAGGGGCTCGGCGACCGACGACACGTGCTCGGCCGAGACGACCGTGCCCTGGATCACCAGGATGTCGAGGCCGGCGTCGAGCACCACGTCGATGAACTCGGTGACGCGCTGGGGGGTGAGCGACCCCGCGGCGAGCACGCCCTGGTCCTTGATCTCGCGGATCCGCCGGGCGATCAGCTCGGGCTTGACCGGCTCCCGGTAGACCTCCTGCAGCCCGCGGGTCGCCTCCGCGACGGGGAGCCCGGCGATGCGCTCGAGCTCGGCGTCGGCCTCCTCGTACCGCGTCTGGATGCCCTCGAGGTTGAGGACCCCGAGGCCCCCGATGTTGCCGATGATCCCCGCGGTGCGGGTGTCGACGACGCCGTCCATGGCCGACGCCAGGATCGGCAGCTCCAGCTCGTGCCCGTCGAGCCGCCAGCTGAGGTCGACGTCCTCCGGGTCACGCGTGCGCCTGCTCGGCACGATCGCGATCTCGTCCAGCCCGTAGGCCCGCCGCCCCTTCTTGCCACGCCCGATCTCGATCTCCACTCAGCGCCCCCCGCCACGTCCGGCCGACCGCGCCCGGAGACGACGCGACCCAGGCCGGGCTGCGCCGGAACCTGGGTCGGGGTCCACCTGCTGCGTCAATCGGTGCTTCGAAGAAATGATCGGACGAGTGTAGCGTCGGCGTCGGCCGCCTGTCTCCTGCTCGCGGGCGTTGCAGGATCGCCGGTCAGCCGTCCGCCACGACCTCCACCCGCCGCATCAGCGACTCGACGTCCGAGGGGTCGAACACGCCGGCGCCGAAGCGCTGGGTGTTGGCGGCGCCGCAGGCCACGGCGAGCGCGAGGGCGGTCTCGGGGGTCTGCTGGCTCTGGCGGGCCGACAGGTAGCCGGCGAGCAGGGCGTCGCCGGAGCCGACGGTCGAGACGACGTCGGCGCGGCGCGCGAGGCGGGCGCGGTAGGTGCGCCCGCGCTTGCCGTGCTCGGTGCGCACCCGCGCGACGCACCCGTCCTCGTGATGGATGATCGCCGTCTCCGCCCCCATCTGGGCGAGCGTCTCGGCGGCGGCGGCCATGTCGTCCTCGTCGGCGAACTCGTGGCCGACGATCTCCTCGGCCTCGCGCACGTTCGGGCTGACCACGCCGGGCTCCGCCTGGAGGGCGGCGCGCAGCGCCGGCCCGGAGGTGTCCACGGCGGTGATCATGTGGTCCCGGCGCAGCTCGCGCAGCAGGTACTCGTAGTAGTCGTGGGGCACGTCGCGGGGGAGCGACCCCGCCAGCACGAAGACGTCGGCGCCCTTCGAGAGGTAGCGGATCTTGTCGAGCAGGATGTCGAGCTCGGCCGGCTGCACCGAGGGCCCCCACTCGTTGATCTCGGTCTGCTGGTTGTTGGTGGGGTCGATGACGGCGGTGCTGGTGCGCGACTCGTCGGCGATGCGGACGAAGTCGTTGAGGATCCCCTCCTGGGTCAGCTCCTCGATGATGTACGTGCCCACCCGGCCGCCCGCGAGCCCGGTGGCGATCACGGGCTGGCCGAGCCGCTTCAGGGCCCGCGCCACGTTGACGCCCTTGCCGCCCGGCAGGCGCAGCGACGCGTCGGCGCGGTGCCGGGTGCCCAGCTGGAGGTTCGGCACCCGCAGCGTGCGGTCGAGGGCCGCGTTGAGGGTCACGGTGACGATCACGGCAGCAGCGCCCCCACCCCCGCGCGCACGCGGTCGAGGAACGACGGCTCCGACGCGGAGCTCTCGGCGATCAGGTCCCGGCGGCCGACGACGCGCTCGCCCTGGCGGAAGGTGATCGTGCCGACGACGTCGCCCGCCGCCACCGGGGCGCTCAGCTCGGAGGCGGCCGCGATCGTCTCGACCACCGGCTCGTCGAGCCGGATCGCCGCCGCGAGCGGGCTCGCCGCCCGGTAGGCCACCTCGGTGCCCGGGCGCGACCGCACCGGCGCCCGCCCGATCACCTCGTCCGCACCGACGAGCGTCGCGCGGGCGTACTGGCGGAAGCCATGGTCGAGCAGACGGTCCGTGTCGATCGCCCGGCGGTCCGCCGACGGCGACCCGATGATCGCGGCGTAGAGGTCGATCCCGAGGCTCTCGCGGCGGGCGTGGGCCACCATCGCGTACCCGGAGTCGTCCGTCATCCCGGTCTTCACCCCGTCGGCCTCCGGGTCGATGTCGAGCAGCAGGTTCTCCGACTCGTAGCGGCGCTCGCCGGACCCCCCGGGCCCGGGGATCGCCGCGGTGCGGCGGCCGACGATCGAGCGGATCAGCGGGTCCTTCATCGCCTCGCGGCCGATGGTCACCAGGTCCCGGACCGACGAGTGGTGGCCCGGGGCGTCGAGCCCGTGCGGGTTGGCGAAGCGGGTGTGCTCGAGCCCGAGCTCCTGCGCGCGGGCGTTCATCCGCTCCACGAACGCCTCCTCGGAGCCCGCCGCACCGATCGCCAGGGTGAGCGCCGCGTCGTTGCCGCTCGCGACGAGCAGCCCGGTCAGGAGGTCGCGCACGGCAAGCGTCTCGCCCTCCACGAGGCGGGCCGACGACCCCCCCACCTCGAGCGCCTGCGGGGGCACCGTGAGGCGGTCGTCGGGGTCGAGCAGCGAGAGGACGACCAGCGCCGTCATCATCTTGGTCGTGCTGGCCATGGGGAGCTCCCGATCGGGGGCACGCTGCGCCAGCGTCTCGCCGGTGGCCGGGTCCACGACGATATACGCCGCCGCGTCGACCGTTGGCGTCGTCCCCACGCCCATGGCCGGCGCCACCGCGGGCGGACACGCGACGAGGGCCAGGACGGCGAGCCCCCGCAGCAGGGATCCGACGGCGGATCGGCTCGGCACGGGGCGATCCTAGCGGCGCGGGGGGATCGCGTCCGCACCCCGGGTGATCCGGGTCCGGGGGTCGTCCGTATCCCCCTCCCGACGCCGCCTGGAACCGGACCCGGAGGTGGACGCCCGTTGATCGCGACGGCTCCGCTCGCCCCCGCACGAACCGCCCTCCTGCTCATCGCCTCCCCCCGCCGGGAGCCGCTGGGCCACGCGGCGGGCCCCCTGGTGCGCGCGGCCGGCCTGCTCTCGCGCGCCCGGGCCGCACAGGCGCACGTGGTCCACGTGCGGCACCTGCCACCGGGCGCCGACGCCCTCGCCGACCCGGCGACCGCCGTCCCGTCGGGCTGGGAGGCGGTCCTGGAGTCGGCGTCCGACGACCCCTTCGTCGGCACGGGCCTCGACGGCGAGCTGGCGGCCCGGGGGGTGGACGCCCTCGTCCTCGCCGGCCCGATGAGCCTCGACTGCTGCGACCTCGCCTCCCGCGGCGCGCTGGCGCGCCGCTACCGCGTGATCGTGGCCGACGACGCGCTCGACGCGTCCGAGCGCGGGCCCGTCGAGCGTGCCCGCGTGATCGGGGCGCGCAGCCGCGCGGGGGCCGAGGTCCTGTCGGCGACCGCCGTCGTGGGACTGATGGAGGCCGAGGAGGGGTAGCACGACGACCGTTGCCGTCCCGCTCCGCGCGGGACGGAGAGCGATCCTCGCGGGGGCCGGAGGTCCGGCCGGCGCCCGCGGGGGTCGGCAGCGCCCCGCCCGGCCTCAGGCCTGCTCGAACGCCGTCCAGAGGCGGGCGCGGAGGTCCTCGGCGGCACGGCGCGGGCTCTCGGCGAAGATGATCGACCGGCTGGCCGACACCAGCGCCCCGGCGGGCCGGCCGCCGAACGCCGGGCCGAGGTCCTCGGGGCGGCCGCCCTGGGCGCCGACGCCCGGGATCAGGAGCGGCTGGTGCGGCATCAGGGCGCGCAGGGCGACGAGCCGCTCCGGCACGGTCGCCCCCACGACCGCCCCGAGGCAGGACAGCCCCGAGGAGTCGACGCTCGGCGCTCCCCAGAGGGCCACCCGGCGGGCGACCTCCTCGTGCCAGAGGCCGCCGGAGGCCAGCGGCAGGTCCTGGAGCTCCGCGGCGCCGGGGTTCGACGTGCGGACGAGCGCGAAGAGGCCGCGGGCGGAGGACGCGGCGGCCTCGACGAAGGGCGCCACGGCGTCGCCGCCGAGCATCGGGTTGATCGTGAGCGCGTCGATCGGCGCGCGCAGGAACGCCTGCGCATAGGCCCGGCTGGTGACGTCGACGTCGCCCCGCTTGGCGTCGGCGATCACGAGCAGCCCGGCGTCGGCCGCCGCCGCGGCGGCGCGCTCGAACGCCTCCCAGCCCGCGGTGCCGAAGCGCTCGAACGAGGCGAGCTGGAGCTTGGCGGCCACGCAGGCGGGGCCCGCCGAGGCGATGGCGCGCCGGCAGAAGGCGCGCGCCCCCTCGGCACCCCCCGGCACGCGCGCCGGATCGGGGTCCAGGCCGAGCACGACCTGGCTGCCCCGCTCGCGCACGGCCGCCGCGAGCCGCGCGCCGAAGCCGTCGGGCGCGGTCACAGGAGCAGGGCCCGCCACGCGGGCAGGGTAACGGTCGACAGCAGCGTCGTCACGACGACGGCGCTGGCGAGGACGTCCGAGCGGAGGCCGGAGCGGGTGCCGATCACGAGCGACATCATGGCGGTCGGCATGGCCGCCATGATGACGACCGTGTTGCGGACGTCACCCTCGAGCCGCAGGAGCGAGGCCACGCCGAGCCCGATCAGCGTCGAGAGGCCGAGGCGGACGACGATCACGTACCCGAGCTCGCGCCAGAGCCGCTCGACGCCGCGCAGGTCCAGCATCAGCCCCGCGTAGATCATCGTCAGGGGCAGCGTCGCGGCCCCGAGCAGCTCGAACGGGCGCTCGACGAGGGCGGGCAGCTCCTCCACCCCGGACAGGTTGACCGCGAGCCCGGCGACCAGCGCCCAGGTGGGCGGCAGCAGCAGGCTGCGGCCGAGGTCGCGCAGCGAGATGCTCGGCTCGCCGCTCGGACGGCCGTAGGCGGTGGCCACCGCGACGGTCGAGGTCCAGGTGATGATGCCCGTGGCCAGCGCGTCGTACATCACCGCCGCCGGGAGCGAGAAGCCGTCGCCCGAGGCGGCGATCAGCGGCAGCCCGAAGAAGCCGGTGTTGCCCACGGCCGTCGCGACGATCACCGCGCCGGCCCGCGGCCTGTCGAGCCCCCACACCCGTGTCGAGAGGCCCACGATCCCGAGCAGGATCAGGTGGATCGCGAAGCCGGCGACGGGCACCAGCAGCAGCGCGCCGTCGAGGTCGGCGCGCACCAGGATCAGGAAGATCAGCGGCGGCAGCGCGAGGTGGATGACCACGCGCACCAGCAGGGGGCCGTCGTCGCGGCGGATCACCCCGGCGCGGCGCGCGAGGGCGCCCGCGAAGATGATCAGGAGGGCGCCGAGCGCCGTCTCGGTCACGGAGCCGCGCCGCCGCCCTCGGGGGTGGCCCGTGCCGGGGGGTTCACGCGGACGAGGCTACCAGCGCCCCCGGGAGGCCCGGGGGCGCGTCGCGCGCGCAGATCAGGCCGGCGGGAGCACCTCGCGCCAGTAGAAGGTCTCCCACGAGCCCTCGAGCACCGGGTAGAGCGGCGGGCGCAGACGGGCGAGCGTCTCGTCCCACCGGTACTCGCGCTCGTCATACATCGACGCGTAGCCGCCGGCGTAGGTGGTCTGGGAGCCGATGTAGAGCATCGAGTCGTGGGCCGCGCTCGACGCCGACTGGTAGGTGCGCCAGTAGCCCGACTGGGCGAGCGTCGCGGCCCGCCACACCAGGTCGCGCGGGGCGTACTTGGTGACGACGACCTCGCCGCCCGCGATCAGGCCGAGCACGTCGTCGCCGGGGACGGCGTAGGAGATGTTGCCGCCGACGAAGACGTTGCCCTTGGTCGCGATCGTCGCGAAGGCGTTGACCACCGAGTTGCGCGGGCCCGTCGTCGCGTTGCAGTTGTCGGTGCGAGTGGACCCGTCCGAGACGATCACCGACTGCTCGAAGTACATGTAGGAGGCCGCCTTGCCGGCCGGCAGCGTGTAGGTCGTCGGGCACTGGTAGCCGTTGCTGCCGATCGACCCGCCGGGGTCGGACGAGTTGGTGATCCTCCAGACGCGCGCCCGGCCGTCGGCGAGGAACTGCACCATCCACGCGTTCGCCGCCGGGTCGTTGAAGTACATGCCCTGGGCGGTGGCGGCGTCCTTGATGTCGAGGCGCGTCGAGGTGAACTGCGCGAAGTCGATCGGCACGGGGAACTGGTCGCGGAAGGACGGCGTCGTGACCGACGTGTAGGCGCCCGCCCGGTAGACCGACGAGGGGATCGAGTTGCTCGAGCAGCTCGCGCTGCTGTTGCCGTGCGAGCAGACATAGTGCGCCGCGTACGCCGGGGCGAGCGCCGTCCCCTGGTGGTTGATGTCCACCGCCGAGTACAGCTTGCCCGTCGTCGTGGCGGTCGAGCCGTAGCGGATCGTCGCGTTCGAGATCATCTGGAAGTCGGCGAGCGACGAGGGGCGCACCTGGCTCTGGATCGAGCGGGTGATCGGCCGCGTGGAGGTGCGGTCGGCCCGGGCGGTCGACTGCACCGTCACGATGTCCGAGCCCGCCGCCGGCGGCGTGATGCGCAGCGAGTAGGCGGCGGCGCCGAAGCGGGCGTCCTGCAGCGGGCTCCAGGTCTGCGACGGGCCCTGGTAGGTCCAGGTCACGCCGGGGGTCCACGGCGAGCCCGGCGGGTGGACCTGCCCACTCGGGTCGACGCGCGGGTCCTCCGCCGGGTCGACGTAGTGCTCGTAGTAGCGCGGGTCCTCGACCAGCCGCGAGACGTACTGGTTGACGCCGGCGTCGGCGACCTGCAGGGCGATCTCCGATCGGGCGTCGCGCGCGGACTGCTGGGTCGAGCTGCGTGCGAACGAGAGGCTGGCGAGCACCAGCAGGGCGAGGATGCCCGTCAGGGCGAGGGTCGTGATGAGGCTCGACCCGCGCTGGCCGCTGCGGCGCATGCGGTCAGAGCCGCCCGGCGTTCCGGAGTGCGACATCGGTGTTCATCTCCAGCGTGGAGTTCGCGTTGCCGGTCTTCTGACTCAGCAGGAGGCGGATCGAGATCTGGGCGACGTCGCGGAGCTGCGTCGCCGAGGGGGTCGCCGGCAGGACGAGGCCCGTACGCGTGACCGCGCGGAAGGCCGGGCTCGCCGAGGTGTTGGTGATCGCGTCGATCAGCACCTCGCGGCGGCCGTAGCTGCCGTAGGTGTAGGGGAAGGTCGCGCCCACCGGGTTGACCGCCTCGCGGACGAGCTGGCCGGAGACGATCGAGTAGCGCACCTTCTGGGGGCGCGGGACCGTGGCCGAGGCGACCCGCGACGGGTCGACGTAGACCTCGATGCTCGTCGGCGTCAGCGAGATGACCGGCGGGGTGAGGCCGTCGTCCGGGCTGATCGCCTGCCGGGCGTCGCGGGCGATGCGGTCGAGGCTGCTGCGCGCGCTCATCTGGGCGCGCGCCTGCGACTCCTGCGAGCGCACCTGGTCGGCCCCCGAGAAGAAGAAGGCGAACAGCGCCACCGCGAAGATGCTCGCGAGGATGATCCCCATGAGCAGCTCGACGAGCGTGAAGCCCCCCTGCGCCGCACGGCGGCGTGCCCTGGGGCGTGGCGTGCGATCGCTCACGGGACCCGGTAGATCCTCGTGCTACCGCCGACGGCCTGGACGACCTTGCCGGCGCTCCAGGTGGGGTTGCCGCCCGAGAAGCCGGTCGCGATGTAGGCCATGTAGTCGCCCGCGGCCAGGCCGGTGAAGTCGGCGAGGCCGGCGTAGTCCACGCCGCCCACGCGCACCGTGCGGCTGTTGGTCGTCTGGGTCGCGTCGTAGGTGCCCGCCAGCGCCTGGAGGCGCACGAGGCGGTTCGAGGCCCCCGCGGCCAGCGTGATGGTGCCGGTGTTGGCGGAGGGCACCAGGTACATCGTGAGGGGCGTCGTCTGGTTGACGTTGATATTGGCCAGGATCGAGCCGGCGCCGTAGCCGGCGCGCGCGGCCGAGACCACGTAGCTCGCCGTGCCCGAGGGCGGAAGGCAGAAGCGCACGACGCCGTTGGCGTCGGCCGTCCTCACCCGCGGGGCGATGTTCTGCTGGCCACCGGAGACCTGCACCTGCGCGTTGGGGATGACCGGGTTGCCGCCCGCGGTGCTGCGCACGACGACGTTCAGGTAGCCGCTCGCCTGGCGCGTGAGCGAGAAGTCGACCGTCTCGGTCGTGTTGGCCGGGTAGCCGGTGGGGATCGGGCGGGACACCGAGCCCCCGAGGTAGCAGTCGGCCTCGGCCGCGATCGTGAAGTTCGAGATGCTCGGCTGGATCGGGTTCCCGCCGATGGTGGTGAACTGGTACTGCCCGGTCGTCCCCTCCTGCGACGCGCTCAGGACGTTGGGGCCGGGGGTGCTGACGAGCACCTCGGAGGCCTCGGTGATGAGCTGCCCGCTCTGCGCGTCGCGCAGGTTGACGTTGATGGTCGCCCGCTTGAAGACCTTGAGCGTGGTCGTCCAGGTCTGGGACGCCGTGAGGTGCTGCTGGGCGAGCGCCGGCGCGGAGTCCGGGTGGGTGACCCACGGGTCGGCGAGGCCCACCGTGAGGCGGTACTTGTACTTGGGGTCGGTGGGCGGGATGGCGCTCGGCTCGAGGCCGGCGAAGACCACCTTGCCGTCGGCGTTGGTGTTGCGCGTCTGGGTGGGCGACGTGCTCAGGTCCGCGGTCACCGGGACGGCGGCGATCGGCTGGTCGGTGATCGCGTCGATGACCGTCGCGATGATCGTCGACTTGCCGGCGATCGACCCGAAGGCCGGAGGCGCGACCAGCGTGGTCAGCGTGATCGGCTTGGCCCGGTTCGTCTGCGGGGTCACCGTGACGGTGACCTTCTTGTAGTTGACGTAGGTCTTCGGCTGGCCGAGCGCCGGGTCGTCGACGTACTCGACGTCGGCGACCACGCGGTACGTCACGGTCCCGGTGACCTCGTCGCGGCTCCCGGCGATGATCCCGGGCGGGCTGCCGCCGGTGATGCCCACGTCCTCGTAGGGCATCCGGTGCGCCCGGTCGAGCTCGGCCGAGGCGATCTTGTTGGCCGTCGACTCGATCTTGGACGTGCCGAGCGACGAGCTGGTCTGGGCGATCCCCTGGGCGATGCCGCCGGCGACGATCGCCAGGATCATGATCCCGACCAGGATCTCGATGTACGAGAACCCGGCCTGACCTCGCCCTCTCATCCGTGGGCCCACCGCGCGCTCCTGTCATCCATGCGTCGACGCGCTCCCGCGGATCGCGGCGGCTCGCCGGCGCGTTACGGGAGGGCAGCCGCTCTATCGGCACGGGCGTCCGGCGGCTTGACGGGGGCGGGGGCTAGAGTGGGTCGTCGATGGGCACCGGCCATCCGCTGACGGTCCACTCGCCCCCGACCGCCTGGGGCGAGCCGCACGAGCCGCGCTACCGGCCCATCGGGGCGTACGGGCTCATCGGCGACCTCCGCACGGCGGCCCTCGTGGGGCGCGACGGGGCGATCGACTGGTTCTGCCCCCAGCGCTTCGACGCGCCCAGCCTCTTCGCAGCCCTCCTCGACGCGGACCGCGGCGGCGCGTTCCGGCTGGCGCCCGCGGTGCCCTGCTCCTCCAAGCAGCTCTACCTGCCCGACACGGCCGTCCTGCTGACCCGCTTCCTGAGCCGCGGGGGCGTGGCCGAGGTCACCGACCTGATGCCCGTCGGCGGCGACACGTGCGCCATCGTCCGGCACGTCGCGGTTGTGCGGGGCTGCGTCGATTTCCGGATGGCCTGCCGGCCGGGCTTCGACTACGCGCGCCGATCCCACCGCGTCACGGTCGACGACCCGCGCCTCGCCCGGTTCACGGCCGACGACGGCCGGGTCACCGAGCTGTCCGCCGGCGTCCCGCTGACCGCCGAGGGGCCCGCGGCGAGCGCCGGGTTCGAGCTGCGCGCCGGCGAGGCCACCTGGTTCGTCCTGCACCCGGCGGGCGAGGGCGACCGGTGGAGCGAGGAGGCGGTCGCGCGAGCGATCGACGAGACCCGCGCGTTCTGGCGCGGCTGGCTCTCGGGCTCGATCTACGACGGGCGCTGGCGCGAGATGGTCCACCGGTCGGCGATCACCCTGAAGCTCTGCACGTACGAGCCCACGGGAGCGATGGTCGCGGCGCCGACCTGCAGCCTGCCCGAGACCATGGGGGGCACCCGCAACTGGGACTACCGCTATGCCTGGCTGCGCGACTCGGCGTTCACCGCGTTCGCGTTCCAGCGCCTCGGTTTCGTCCGCGAGGCGCAGCAGTTCGCCCACTGGCTGGCCGAGCGCTGCCGCGAGACCGGCACCGGCGACCCCCAGCTGCAGATCGTCTACTCGATCGACGGCGGGCGCGACCTGACCGAGCAGGAGCTCGGCCACCTGGAGGGCTACGAGGGGTCGCGGCCCGTGCGCATCGGCAACGGCGCCCACGACCAGCTCCAGCTCGACGTGTACGGCGAGCTGATGGACGCCGTCTACCTCACCGACAAGGTCGAGCCGATCAGCTGGGAGCTGTGGACGAGCCTGCGCCGGCTGCTCGACTGGCTCGCCGACAACTGGCAGCGGCCCGATCAGGGCATCTGGGAGGTACGCGGCGGGCGGCGCCACTTCGTCTACTCGCGGATGATGTGCTGGGTCGCCTTCGAGCGGGCGATGCGCATGCAGAGCCGGCGTGGCCTGCCCGGCGACACGGCGCGATGGCGGCAGGTCCGCGACGCGATCTACGAGGAGATCATGGAGCGGGGCTGGAGCGAGGAGCGCCAGGCCTTCGTCCAGTACTACGACGGGACGGTGCTCGACGCGAGCAACCTGCTGATGCCGCTCGTCAAGTTCATCGGCCCCCGCGATCCGCGCATGCTGGCGACGCTCGACGCCATCCAGCGCGACCTGGTCTCCGACAGCCTCGTCTACCGCTACGACCCGGCCGAGGCCTCCGACGACGGGCTCGCCGGGGAGTCCGAGGGGTCGTTCTCGCTGTGCTCGTTCTGGCTCGTCGAGTGCCTGACGCGCGCGGGCCGCACCGAGGAGGCCCGCCTGGTCTTCGAGAAGATGCTGACCTACGCGAACGAGGTCGGGCTCTTCGCCGAGGAGGTCGGCGACTCCGGGGAGTCGCTCGGCAACTTCCCCCAGGCCTTCACCCACCTCGGGCTGATCTCGGCGGCCTGGGACCTGGACGCCGCGCTCGGCGGGTAGCCGGACGGGCGCTCAGCCCGTCCTCACCGCCCCTCCTCCTCCGGCACCCGGGTCCCCCGGTACACCATCCCCGGCGCCGCCGCGGGGCGGCGATCGCGGCGGGCCACCGGGACCGTCCCGGCCCCCCGGTACACCAGGGCGCCCGCGACCGGCTCGGGCTCCGGCTCGGCGTGGGGCACCGCCCCCTGCTCCCAGAGCCGCCCGAGCGCCGCGACGACCTCGGGCGCGAACTGGGCACCCGCCTCCTCGCGGCAGACCTCGAGCGCCCGCCGCGCCGGGAGCCCGGCGCGGTACGGGCGGTCGCTGGTCATGGCGTCCCAGGCGTCGGCCACCGCCATCACCCGCGCGCCGTCGGGGATCGCCGCGCCCGCGAGCCCGTCCGGGTAGCCGCGGCCGTCGTGGCGCTCGTGGTGGCCCCGCACCCACGACACCTGCTCGGCGGTGAGCGCGCCGGCCACGATCTCGGCGCCCCGCCCCGGGTGCTCGCGGACGAGCGTGAACTCGTCGTCGGTCAGCCGCCCGGGCTTGGCGAGGATCGCGTCGGGGACGGCGATCTTACCCACGTCGTGCAGGACGGCCGCCTCGCGCAGCTCGGCGAGCCGGCCCGCGCGCCAGCCGAGCTCGAGGGCCAGGCGCACGGCGATGTCGGCGACGCGCTCGGAGTGGCGCTGCGTGTAGGGGTCCTTCGCATCGACCGCGCGCGCCAGCGCGTGGACGGCGTTGAGCGCCTGCTGGCGCTCGAGCCGGGCCGCGCGCTCGGCGGCGGACAGCTCCTCGACGACGTCCGGCGAGTACCGCACCGACCGGTCGCGCCCGTGCGCCTTCGCCCAGTAGAGGGCCCCGTCGGCCAGCCGGTGCAGCTCACGGGCCGAGCCGGCCAGCTCGAGCTCGCACACGCCGGCCGAGACCGTGACCGTCCCGAGGTCGGCGACCGGGGCCCCGGACACGGCGAGGCGGGCGCGCTCGGCGGCCTGCCAGCCGTCCATCGCGTCGGCCCCCGGCAGCAGCCACGCGAACTCCTCGCCGCCCACGCGGGCCACGATCTCCCCCCGCCGCGCGCACGCCGCCAGGCGTCGCGCCACCTCGCTCACGACCTCGTCGCCGGCTGGGTGGCCGTGCTCGTCGTTGATGCGCTTGAAGTGGTCGAGGTCGAGCAGCACCAGCGCCAGCGGCCGGCCGGAGCGCTCCGCCTGGGCCACCTCCTGCACGAGCCGCTCGTGGAAGGCGCGGTGGTTGGGGAGCTCGGTGAGCGGATCGGTGGCGGCGAGGTCGGCCAGCAGGGCCGCCGACGCCTCCAGCGACCCGATCAGCCGCGCCATCGCCCTCCCCGGGAGCCACCAGACGGCCGCACCCGCGGCGACCAGGCCGCCGAGGAGCCCCGCGAGCGCCGTCGCGGCGCCCGGCTCGTCGCCCGCCGTCCCCAGCAGAACGGCCGTCGCCGCGACGCCCGTCGCGCCGAGCCCGCCGAGCATGAGGCCCTGGCGGCGGCGGACCGCGGCGATCCTCCGTCCGGCGTCGCGCCAGTCCGCCAGCAGCGCGCCGGCATCGGCCTCCTGCACCAGCCGCAGCGCGGCGTCGCCCTGCCGCATCCGCCCATGGGCGGCGTCGAGCGCGTAGAGGTCGCCGCGGTACCGGATCTCCAATGGCATCGCTCCTGTATCGGACGACGACCGGCGTCCTCGACACCGGCGGTCACGCGGGCTGTGGAGGGGGCCTTGCCGGACGACCGCGCGACGATCATGCTCGGCGCCATGAGCGCTGCGCAGCCCGTGGCGGTGGTGCAGGCGACGCCGGTCGTGCTCGATGCCGAGGCGACGGTTGCGAAGGCCTGCGGGCTGATCGCCGAGGCCGCCGCCGCGGGGGCGCGCCTCATCGCGCTCCCGGAGGCGTTCGTAGCGCTCTACCCCAGCTCGCGCTGGGCACACTCCTGCGCCCGCTTCTCCCCGCTCGCCACCGAGCTCCACCGGCGCATGTGGGAGAACGCCGTGGACGTGCCCGGCCCGCTCACCGACCGGCTCGGGGCGGCCGCCCGCCGCGCCGGGGCCTGGGTGACGATCGGCGTCAACGAGCGCGACAGCACCCGCCCGGGGACGCTCTGGAACACCCTCGTGTGGCTGTCGCCGGACGGCGAGGTGGCGCACCGCCACCGCAAGCTGATCCCGACGATGCACGAGCGGGTGTTCTGGGGCCAGGGCGCGGGCGACGATCTCGACCCGGTGGAGACGGAGCTCGGGCGCATCGGCGGGATGATCTGCTGGGAGGCCTTCATGCCCGCCGTGCGCGCGCGCCTGCACCGCGCCGGCTGCGACATCATCGTCGTCCCGACCGCCGACGACCGCGACATCTGGCTCGCCGCGATGCGCGCCTACGCCTTCGAGGCCGGCGCGTACGTGCTCTCCCCGGTGCAGTACCTGCGCCGCGAGCACTTCCCGGCCGACTTCCCCCTGGCCGACGAGCTCGCCGGCTGCCCCGACGAGCTGCTCACCGGCAACAGCGTGATCGTCGATCCCGGCGGCACCGTCGTCGCGGGACCGGTCGCGGGCCGCGAGGAGATCCTCTACGCCGACTGCGACCCCGCCGCCATCCTGGCCGCGCGGCGCGTCTTCGACGTGGCCGGGCACTACTCGCGCCCGGACCTGCCCTCCCCCTGAGCCCGCAGGATCAGAAGTCCCGGCCCAGCCGGTAGGCCTCGTCCAGGTAGCCGCGCCGGGTCGCGTCGTCGACCCCGAGAACGGCGTAGAAGTAGGCGTGGCGGGCCTCCTGGACCCCCGCCATCCTCAGCCCCCAATCGCACAGCACCGTGTCCATGGCGGACCGCCAGCCCGTGTCGTACTCCGCCTCGGTGAAGAACGTCGGCGTGAGGATCAGAGCCTTCTCCTGCGCGAGCAGCGGGACGCGCCCGTCGAGGTCGCCCCGCCAGCCCTCGGGGGTCAGCGTGTAGGCGAAGCCGTACGCGAAGACGCGCTCGAACCAGCCCTTGAGGATCGCGGGGAAGCCCATCCAGAAGACGGGGGCGACGAAGGCGAGGCCGTCGGCCGCGGCGACGAGCTCCTGCTGCCGGCGGACGTCCTCGGGCCGGCGCGCGGCGATCGCCCTCGCGATCTCGCGGGGCTCCCTGCCGCGCAGCCAGCGTCGCGCAAGGTGGCGACGGATCGGCCCCCCTGCCGTCCGCAGGACGGCCTGCGGCAGGTCGGCCCGCTCGAGGAGCTCGTCGGGAAGCGACTCGTGGAGGAACTGGGTGGCGTCGTGCTGTGTGAAGACCGGGTCGAAGCCGATCGCGTAGAGGTCGCTCACCGTGACGTCGTGGCCGCCGTCGACCAGCCCACGCGTGAACTCCCCGAGCAGGGCGTGGGTGAACGAGGAGGGGTCGGGGTGGGCGTAGACGACGAGCACCCTCACGGCGCGCACCCCCCGCCCGCGGCGGCTGCCCGGTGCGACGGCGCGGCCCCACGCGGCCCGGCATCCGTGGCGGGCGCCTCCCCGGTGCTCCGTTCGGTGGCCATGGCCCGCCGACACCCCCGAGTCGCCTGGGGCCGACGATCCACGGCCCGGGGCACGCGGCGCAGCGGGACCTGGACGGATCCCGCCTTCGGCCAACTACGGACGACGGCGGGGGCGCCGGCGCGCCGCCGTCGTCAGCGACCCGGAACGACGACGGGCGGCCCCGGAGGGCCGCCCGTCGGCGAATCGTCCACGCGCCCCCGGGCGGGGGCGGGTGGCTACATCATGCCGCCGCCCATGCCCATGCCGCCCATGTTCGGGGACATGCTCATGCCGCCGGCGGCCGGGCCCGGGTCCTCGGGCTTGTCGGCCACGACGCACTCGGTGGTGATGATGTTCTTGGCGATCG
>VFQN01000349.1_pt1 | contig 91579 bp, 132 predicted proteins | sample 3512371 | NCBI WGS metagenome assembly VFQN01 (sample SAMN10412370, study PRJNA504923) | tailings metagenome | isolation source: Replicate 2 from Balatoc abandoned mine | place: Philippines: Itogon, Benguet | collected 2017-08-28
GGCAAAGGAGTGGGCGGCAACGGCCCAACCCCGTCCATGTGCCTGCTTGACGGCGTGTGTGGGGCAGGGCAGCTGCAGGTGTCTTGCAGTGTCTTGTCGCTGGGGGCGGCTCGTAAGTAACAGCTGCTTCAACTTCGTCTTTGCAAGTACTCTGCAGGATGCGTTAAAAGGTATGTTATTCCTGTGTGTTTAGCGATGTGGTAGGGCCAGCGCCATAGTTCCCAAGCGATGTGATCTTTATGTGCATTGATAGGGCTACGGCTGTGGCTAGGGGCTTGTGGGCAGTGGCTCTGTGTGATGAAGGCTGTGTCGTTGCACGGGGCTGAAGGTTAACACGTGTTCCGTTGACACTGGGTTGGACCTTGGACGTGGATGGAAGCCACAATCGTTGGCGTCATGCTTGTGGTGCATGCGCACAGCAGCTCTAAGGCGTGCCCGTGCACATTGGCTTAGTTCAAAGGCTGCTGCGCTCAGTAGGCTAGAAAAGCTCTTTCTTTTTGTCCGTGGATTGTTACTTTGCTATTCTTCCCCTGCGCATCAGTCTTTTCTACCTGTGCAGGGATGTGGGGCGCACGATTTAGGGCTGGCATCCATCCGCAACCGCATCATACTCTTCCCGTTCCTGTTGGGTCTCGCCCAGCCCGGCTTTGCCTCTTCTGCACCGTACATACCGGTACACCCCTTGATATTTTCTGCAATTTTTTTACTGCAAATGTCAGCCCGGGGCCAGGCTGTGTGTTTCCGTGTGCCTGGGTTGCGGCACCGTGTATTTACCCCTTGTGCCACATGCATAAAGCGCTGAAGTGGTACGTGCTCTTGCTGCAGGGCCAGACCGGTATTGCACGGTGTAGCTTAACAGGCCTGCTCCTTTGGCCTGGCGTCCGTCATAAGATGTTTGGTGGAAGACGGGCGGCACAGCGTAACTAACGTGTGGGCGTGCCCACCCTTCTGGCCGTGGGATGGATGCAAGGTAGGCTCGTAGGCTCTAGGCGCAGCATGGACATGGAGGACTCGTGTGTGGTACAGTGTGGCTTGTGGCCCGCGGTAAGCCCTAATGGCACAACCATTCTGCGACGCATGGAGCGGCCGGCTGTTTTGCCGTTCTCTGTGCTTGCCCACGCACGCATGCGGTTGCACCGGAACGGCTGGCTGGCTGCCAGGCCGGCTGCCTGACTGCGCCCTGCGTGCATGGGAGTGTGTAAGGTCTCTTGAGTCGGGTGACCTGTGCCATCACAGCGCACACGAGCCTGCGGACGCATGCGGGCAAAAGCGGCTTCTGGCCTTGCGTCTCGAGACTTAGCCCACACACGGTCAGGGGCGTCCCGTGCTTCAGCTGCCGTTGTGTGCGGCCCCTTCTGCTATGCTACGGACCTTCTGGATTTCGGCCGTCAAGAAGCGGGTGGCTATCAAGAAACGGGTTGGCGAAAGCAGGAACAAAAGGTTGGCCGGGCGAGGCTGGGCATGAGAGAGGTCATTGGGCTTTCTGCACCCTTTGTGGCTGCCCTGCGTCGTCCTCTACTAAGCGTCGACCGGCGAGGTACCGTATAGTGCGACCGGCAAACGCAGGATCACTTGCGGTACGGTGACTCACAGGTATAGCTGTTTACTTCGTCGTAGAGGTATGGGTATGAAGGGGCCAGGGGCATTCCCGGGCAGGTAGGACTGCGCCAGAAAAGCCAACGGCTGAGCATACTTTCGAATGTACATGCAATACAGCCGGTACCAAGGACGACTGCGTAGGCCATGGTGGGCAGATTGCGCCGTCCATAATGCCTGTGAACTCCAGTGGCGGACACGCTTACAAGTACTTGACAAACGGGAGTTCCAAAACGCGTAGGCGCACTCCCGTATACGCAGGGTGGGCTTCGCCATCGGAGCACGACATTATATCAAATGAAAGATCTTTCTCAGAGCTACATTCTCATGTTGCACTGCGACATCAGCGTCAATCTGGGACAGTACACAGTCTTTCGTCGTGCCGTACGGCGAGTTAGCTGTCAGCCCGCCGGCATATAATCAGGCCTCCAACAGCGTGCGTAGGCCAGACTTAATACGTACAGAATCATACGGTTGATCCTGATACATCCTAGTGTCAGTAGTCCTGTAAGTCTGGAGGACATTCCCACACCAACGAAGGGTGGCAAAAGGTTGGACACGATAACGCACAGACTCCGTTTGTAGAAATTGTATCAAGATCTGGCTTATACATATAATTTGAAAAGGTGCGGATTAACAAGTTTGCTTCCGTCGGTCTGGTGTTACCCTCCTGCAGCATGAGCCATTGCTCATTTCATTGTGTGATTGCATCATGGATATGGAGTTCAAAATGTAAACTAGATGTCTTTTGCCGCTGACTGTATGCGGCCAGGGCAAGACCGAGGCTTTTCTGTCAGAGCGCCATGTGCATAACGCCGAGGGCAAGGCACATCTATTACTCACGATGCGCTCAGGTGCACACTGCAACGCTACTTCTGACTGCTTTACAGCAGCTCCAGCACTTGCGGATTACCTGTTATGGCCCCTTGCGCAAGATGGGGCCGCCCATCGACGTGTCGCTGCCGCAGCCTGTCTGTAGCCTGTGCCCCCTTGCCATCCGACTGCTGACTCCATCCCTTCCCTACTTCCTACCACCATCCAGGGCCCTAACGCGTCTGTCACGGCACGCCAACATGTCTCCGTACGGAGGGTGCCCTGTGCGGCGGCAGCGCACACCCGCCCTGCACAACATGCTCTCGGCGGCCACAGCAGCGGTTGCGCTGCTGGTGCTGCTCGCACCCGCTGCCAACGCCCAGTACCAGGTGCAACGGGTGACAACCAACACGGCAGCCGTCATCCTGGCCCAGATCCCCAACACCACTAGCTACATCATCTCTTCGCGCCTTCCCCTGGACTCCGGCGAGCTGGCGGGTTTCTTTGACATCGGGACGCAGAGGGTGGGTGCAGCTCAGGGGTCTCCCCTGTTACAGCCTCCTACAGCTCTACCTGGCTCCAATGACACCCATATAGACCCCCCTGTCCAGTGTGGTGGCATGTGACCCTGTTGGTGTCTGTCGTACGGCGTGCCACGTGCGCTGTGGTGTGCAACGAGGTGTGGTGTGGGCCCCAAGAGACACCCCTACTTGGTCCCCACTCCTGCCCCTCGGTCGTACACACGGGTGATGGTTCCTAGCCCGCCCATATCCATTGTGAATCCCACCAGTATCGCTCCACCTATAACATCCGCCCTCGGCACGCACATGGTTAGGCTGAGGGAGCCCGCCCTAGCTACCTGCCTGGTCACATTCAGTTTGGTGTTCAGACGCGTGGGTGCTTTCCCTGCCAGTGCTTAGCACTTCGTGCAGTCACACAACAGCCAAGTTCGGGGCGCAATGGGTTTGTGGGACACGGCAAGCGGAACATTGCTGACGTGCTGTTCCCTCCATTTGAACGTCTCCTCTCCTGCAGGGGTTCTCCTTCTTCTCGGCCGACAACCACTTCTGCGCTGGAGTGGGCGTTGACGCCAACGGTAACGTCCTTATCATTGGCGGCGAGCGCGAGAACATGCAGATGGACGATGGCCGCCAGAGCATTGCGGTGGGTGGTGCGCGGCCGGGGTAAGGCCCGGAACACAGGGGCTGGTGCGGACGGCACCATAGTGGGGTTGTGGGTACGGGGGGAAGCGTGTTGCCGATTGCTGGGTACCGTACACGGTCGTCGACCTAGGCCAGAGCGCAAAGGGGCTCCTGGTTTGGTGGTTGGTGCGCTGCGCTGCACCGTCCATAGCCGGCCGTGCTGCATGTTTGCTTGCTGCTCGGAAGGCTAGCACCATCAGACACGACCAGCGCCAGCCTAAGCCACACGCGTAGGCCTACGTCGTGTGCCCATTGCACTGCTGACGATACACTAACATGGCTGCCCTGCAGAGGGTAGACATCAACCTGCGTCGCTTCGGGGATGCCTTTCTGCCGCGTGTGGCGTCGATGCATTACCCCAGGTGAGCTGACAAGCAAGCTGTCGCGTTATTGACACTGGCTTTACCACAAGGACAGTTGCGGTATGGGTGCTGCTACGGCGCGCTGGAGCACCTAACGCCATGCAGGTTGGGGCATCGGCTCTGGAAGGGACCTTTCAGTTTACACCAGTCAAAAACGAAGCCGAAAGGGTACCAGAGCGGAACTTGGTCTTGCCGACGGTGTTGACATCCGCCACCTTTCCGTGTGCTGATGCCCACCAGTTGCCCACCGGGAGGGGCTGCTACCCCGTTGGGGGGTGCTGGCGGCTTTTTTATACCACGTTTAGCAGAGTGACAAGGAAGGCATGATGTGGACCGCACGGCTGATCACGCCAACTTGACATGCTGCCAAAGCCTAGACGCCGTGCCGAGCCACGTGTCTTGCGGTGCAAAAATGCCTGTGCCGACCGCCCCCATGACGCAGGTGGTACCCCACCCCGGTCCGCACTGACGACAGCAGGGTAGGTCGGGAAATAGTCCGACCCTGTGCATCAGAACGCATCGCATTGGACATGACGCATGACGCACGACGCATTACGCGACTGTGAAAGGGGCTTGTAGCTGTTGGACGCGCTCCTGGCTCCTGTACTGCACCTATGGCGTACAGTCCTCTGACAAGTTCTCTGTCAGGTTCATAACATGCATTTCCTGGGGGCCCTGGGGGCAACGACGAGCCGTTGCTGCATGTTGGAGCGTGTATGTCCGGGTGTTAGCCATCAAAATCATTCTGCTGTACTGACAGCTGCCCCCCAATCCTGGCCCTGCTGCAGTTCCTTATCGTGGGCGGCAGTGAGGAGGCGGACGCGGGCGACGTAGCGCCTGTGGCGGAGCTGTGGGACTCCATGGCGCCCGTTAACAACCCCTACCAGGGCGCGACCCAGGCTGTGCCATTCCCCAAGGTGCGCACACGATAAGGCAGCATGAAGGGCTTCCGCAGTGCAGTGCTCGAGGCGTGGGACGACTGCGGTTGCCACAGGTTGCCACAAATGCGGTTGTCGACTCGAGGCTGAATGCGCAACGTGAGCGGGCGAGCGGAGCACGGCAAGCAGGTCCCTGAAACCATCCCTAGGCCCAATGCTCAATGCTCAAATAGTGTGGCTTTGGCCGGTGTGACTGGTTCCCTTTCGCCTTCGCAGAAGTTCGATGGGTGCAGGGGGCGCACCTACTTCCCCTTCATGCACCTGCTGCCCAACGGTGAGTCGTAAAGGCAGGAAACCGCAGATGTGCAGCAGCTCAGGCCCACGTACGCAATCAATCCAATATGCCCACGGTGCTCCAGACCCACAGGCCTACGGGCCCATGGTGCGCCCGAAGCCATGCGTTTTTGCTCAGGCCGTAGGCCTGCCGCAGTACGGGCCTGTACGGTGTTTCCATGCATGGCCGTGATCACTCACCATGCAGTACGGTACACCTGCTTGCCGCTGGAGCCTGCTGGGCCTGAGTGCGGCACCCAACGGCTGGTTGCTCACCAGAATGCGACCTCGACGCCCTTGAGCATAGTGTATCAACTGCTGTCAAGACTGTTTACCTCCTTGTTGTGCGCCCGGCAGGCAACATGATGTGGTGGGGCAACCGCTGCGGCAGCATCACCACCAACCTAAAGGGCAACTGGAAGCAGATCGGCACCCTGCCCGACCTCCCCGACAACTACGCCTTCAACACCATGTACCCCCTCACCGCCACCATCTCGCCGCTGGCATACGACCCAAAGAAGAACTACGCCGCCGGCATGGTCATCTTCGGCGGTGGTGGCCAGGTGAGTAAGACACGTGTATCAGATGTGTGTATTAGCGTGTGTGAGGCACCAAATGAGTTCGGTACGGGTACCTCCTGCCGTGGTGGCCAGGTGCGCGCAGCAAGGCAGTAGCGCCACAGTTTGAAGGAGCAGCACCCACTACTACGCGGCAGTCCCTTTTACGTTACCCTTGATTTTGGTGACATGTTTTACAACTTTTTGCTGTGGCAGGACTACTACGAGGCATCGCGCTACTCGATGCGCCTGGACCTGGAGCCGTGCAAGAAGAAGGCCGGCTACTGCCCTTCCCCAAGGTGAACATGCGCCATGTCCGTAACGCCAGCGGGCCCATGGAAAGTGGTACAACCAGCCGTGGGCTGGACAGAAGCACACAGCGAATGCGTACGAGCGTCTACACGGTTGGGGGTTGGGTTGCACGCGTATGGCCCGATCACCTCTGCCGCGGCCAACGGAGTACGGTATCAGTAACCAGAAGGCCACTTGCGCACCACCACCGCCCGTGCTACGCAACTCCCGCTGTCCCCTGCTCCCCTCCCACCTGCGCTCACCTCCTGCCGCCCCATGCCCCCACACGCCACCCCAGGTTCGAGCAGGAGGACATGGGCACACCCATCGTCATGGGCCTCTCCACACTGCTGCCCAACGGGAAGATCGTCCTCAACGGCGGGGCCGCGGTACGTGTGGGGGTTACCGACTCCTCACCGGCAGCCCCAGCTATGGCACCTTCTGGCGCAGTATGTTGAGCTCCTGCTCCTGGTACGGCAGGCACCTGGCCCATCACCGCTAGCAAAAACGCGCCCCAAGTCACCCTTAAATTTTGCTTATTTTCCTGCCTTGCAGCTGGGCTTTGCCGCCCTGATCAACCCCGACAACGGCTACAACTACGCGGCTGAGCCCAACCTGCGCGCCTTCATCTACGACCCGGAGGCACCCAGGGGCCGCCGCTACACCGAGTTTGCCCAGACCAAGATCATGCGGCTTTACCATGCCACCGCCTGCCTGCACATCACGGGCGAGGTGCTGGTCACCGGCTGCGAGACGTGCGACGGCAGCGTGGGCGGGCAGGTGAGCGGGGCACCAGTGTGTTAGGTGCACACACGTGAGCCGCTAATACACACGGTTGGTGCGGGAGTGCGGGGGTGCTGGTGCAACGGCAGCGTGGCCGGGCAGGTGGGTGGCGCGCTCGTTGCTAATACACACGGGGCGCTGGTAGTACACACATTGTGATGACGGCCAGGGAGGCGGTGGTCATGGGCTGGGAGGCGCGCGCCGACAGCGTAGTCTGGGACGTGGATCAGCCTAGGTGGTGGTGCCGTACGGGTGTCGTACAGTGTGGTCACAGTCGGTACGGGGGGCCTTGAACCAGCGCAACATAGCAGGGACAGGGGCGTACGGCGGGTAGCTCAGAAGCCATGCCAGCAGTAGTTCTGCTACAGCGTCCTGGGCTGCTACTGAGTACTGACACCAGTTGCTCCTATCCTGCTGTACGACCTGCTGCCGTACAGTTGGACGGCGTGGACCTGCCTGACTCGGGGCCGTACGAGCACCGTATCGAGCTGCTGACGCCGCCGTACATCGCCGCCGGCATCGAGCGGCCCACCATCACAGGCACCCCCAAGGCCTTCAACCGTGGCGAGTGAGTAGCAGGGTTACCGTACAAGTTCTGCACGAACGTGCCGACACTTTGGCAGTGAAGCTGTTATCGATAATTATCTTAGCCCCAGGGATGGCCATGCTTGAATATCCGGAACTGTGTCGGGCTGGGACACAGCCACCACTCAACCAGTCATCCAGGTGCACGACCAATTGCAAGCGTGCGTGCGCGCCAGCCTGTGCTGCAATAGGATACGCTGTCCGTTGGCCCCTAACCCCTGACTGGTGCATGTTGCCTCACTCTGTTGCCTCGCAGCACCATCACTGTCAACTACCGCTACAGCGGCAAGATCGCCGGCGCCGCGTTGGCCGCCCCCTGCGCCGACACCCACTCCATCAACGCCAACCAGCGCATCATCATGCTCGAGGTAAGGCACACTGCCGGCGCCTTGTGCTGCAACCCGTCGCAAAACCAGCCCAATCTTGCCCTGCCAAATGGACGTGCCATGCTGCGTGTGCGTCACTAGTATCTTCGCTCCTGAGACCTGTGAACATGCCAGCAGATGCACACGCGGTTGTCCTCGCACTTGCATGTATGGAACATCGCGCCGCCCAGATCTGACGTACGTGTACTGCGTCTTTTATGTGCCGTACAGACGAACCAGCTGGCTGGCAACAGCCTGTCGATTCGTGCTCCGCCCAAGAACATGCCGTACCTTGCGCCCGTGGGCTGGTACATGCTGTTCCTGTTGGGTGAGGACGACACGTACAGCAAGGGCGTGTGGGTGCAGCTGCAAGCCAAGGCCAAGTAAGGGCGTGTATTACGTGAGCGCGCAGACGCGTCGGTGCGCCAACGCGCCTTTGTCTTTTGCATTGATGCTTGGCGTGCGCGGAAGTCTCCTCAGTGGCTGCCCGGGAGCTGCCGGAAGCCCGGGGGGACCCTTGTGCTGTGCTCTATGTGGGTGTGTGGCGCACTGCGTGCTGAAAAGAACGAGTATTGCAGGTTGTTGCTCCATACTATTGATTACGGCACTGCTTGAGGAGCAGTACGTACAACGCTGGCGGTGATCAAAAGGCGCCGAAACGGCGAGTTCACCGGGGGCCAGATTCAGCATTCCTTGCAGGAGTACCGGTTGCGACCCTGGTGTACGGGGCCCGGATAGTGAGGGACCTACACACACGGCGGGTTGGGTCTGGCCACTCGGCCCACGCGATGGCACCATGGCAGGGCCGCCCAATTGTCGGTGTGCTCGGTGCTGTTAGCTGGTCGGGGCGCCGCTGGTTAGGCACATGGCGGGGTGGAGCCGCTGGATAAGGCTGTGGCAAACATTGATTCTTGGTGACCACAGGCACTGCTTCTTCCTACCAATCTGCTTAGCACGTAGCACCCGTTTTATCTTGATATCTTCTTTCTTTGGGCCTTAGCGAGCGGGTGGCTTTACGTGCAGTGTCGCTGGGGTGCGTGGAACCCAGGCGCCTGCCTACTTGTGCCCTGCGCTGCGTCTCGCATGCGCACGCATTTTGGCATACCTAACGAAAGCGCACGATTGCGCACGGATGCTTGTTCTGTGCGAGTGCGAGTTTACAGCATGTCTGGCAGATAGCCTGCCAGATAGCACGCCGGCGGATTGTTTTTGTGCGGCAACCTGCCTTTTGCCCCAAGCAAGAGAGCTGGTCAGGCTGGTACGATCAGGGCCACATGTGTACAGACACTGCGTTGCATAGCTCACTGCTTGCCCCCTTCACTCGGAGCCGCGTGGGCATGTGGATCCCATGTATGTGCGTATTCCATGTGGGTGCTGCTGCTGAGCAAAAGACTGTAACACTGTGAGACTGTCTACGCGCCCAACCATCACTCTGTACTTCTGCTTCCCTCCCTGACTTTACAGCAGTAGCTTGACCACGGCCGGCGTGTGTTGTCCGGAGGCGCCGAGGGGTGTGAGACTGTGAGTCCCCTGCTGCCTGGTGCTGCTCACTCGCCCGTGGTGTCATCTCTGCTGCTGTGACGCTGGCTGCCAGCTGTCGGCTCCGGTGGGCAGACCCTGTTCCAGCCCGTGTACCGTACGGTAACAGACCAGCTGTCCACCTGTCGGTCCTGGTGAAACGGTGGGACCCAGACAGGTTGAGGTACACACGCACGAGGCCCTCCTGAGCAGCAGTGGTTTAAGGCCTGCTCGCTCAGTCGAACCACCCTGAAGGCTGGCTAGGCGTAACAAGCAGGGGTGGCCTACGTGGCATGTCCAGATGCACCACCTTGTGATCATGGCGCAAGGGGTAGATCGCTGCTGTCGCACCGGTTTGGCACGCGGCTCTGCCACCTCCAGAGTTATGCCTCGTCCACGGCACACGCCGGGTCGGAGTCCATCCGGCGCGCGCTCAACAGGGGAGGGCCATGGGCGCATGGGGACCTCACAGCTCAGACCCGCTGAGCTTGGTGCTGTACCGGTCAGCCCACTGTACCACTTACGGTAATACCAAAAGGGGGGATGGGCGCATGCCCCCCCCTGCTCTACGGCTCCAGGGAAGGCACACGGATATAAGCAGGTATGTGGGCTGACCCGACACAAAGGTGCGGATTGGTGCATGTGGGCAACACGTTGCCGGGCACCCGCAGTGATCATGGACGTGAGAGGCGTGTAGCTGTCGCTGACGTGGGATGAGGTTCGTGTTGTCGCAACACTATGTACAAACAATGCAAGGCTGCTTATTGGCAATCATGCAATACGTTTCGCGAGGACTTGCGCACAGCATGAGGGGAAGTAACGCCTAGGCCCGCAACAGCCCAGTCGTTTCTGGCGTTTCTAGCACCACTCTTAAATTCTTAACTAATTAATTTGGTGCAGACCTAAACTAGTCCTGCCTTTGTTCATCACAACTTGCGCACAGCAATTCGTAGACCAACGCAACGCGTAGGGGACTGTGCATACTATGAGTACAAGCATCGGACTGACTTGGCCTGGAGAGGTCGCAAGTCGAGATGTTCGATGCCCCTCTTGCCACAGCCTACGTACGGAACCAACCGCCCTCGTTGTGCATTTCAGAAGTCAAACGAAGAACGCAGCGCAGGAGGAGCAGTTTTATAATGCTGGAGTGCGTTGTCATAGTTCCTGGGCCAGAGAGTTTGAGGGTATTATCGACCTTACACGCAACGTGGCTGGGCAGCGCACCGGGCAGGCACCACCAGCGACGCAAAGGGCCTTCTAGAGGTTATATGCGACATGTACATGAGTTGCTCCTGAATTGAAAATAACTGGGCGCCTGCAACTGCTTGCAAGAGGTTGCGCAGCTGGCCTTACAGTCGGCCGGCTTCGGCGCAGAGCATCTCAGCACGCACAGAACCAGGAAGTTCACCGTAAGTGGGTACGTTTGTTTATAACACCTCGGAACATCGCTGCCCGCACAGCCAAACATCGCGGTCGCAAGTGTTTGCCATCGCCTGGTCACCACACGGGGGGCATGCGACCGCTTCCCGCACTGGTCAAGTAAGGAGCAAATCTACGATACGAAGTGTTGCAGGCTTGCAGCCCCAGGCCAACCTGAAAGCGGACGCAGAAAAGTAACAGGCCCAAACATCCAGCCGTCTGCCACTGTGTCCGCGGCCACATCCAAACATTTATTATGTTGTTTCTTGGGCAGCAGTCCCAATCCTGTTCAAAAAGCAATTGAGCCCGTGTCCTGGCTGCTTCGATGGCAGCTGCTGTCCCCTGTCGCGCAGTTCAAATTCCAGCGCTTGCGTGCGGCGTGGGCACGTGCTTCCCCCGTGCGACTCCGCCTAGCGACCTCCCTATTCCCCTTGCCCTTCTCGCAACAACCTCCAGGGGCTCTTAGCTGCAACACAACTTCTAGAAGAGAAGCTATCATGCGGCGACCCGAGCCAAGGACTACCTCAACCACCATCCAGGCCTGCCTCCATCCACTTCGGTGTCCACCACGGGTGTTGATGACCCAGCTCATCGCCACCCTAACAGCCCTGGCATGCACACTGGCGCCGGGGGCCCTGGCGCAACAGCGCAGGGGCCAGTACGCTCTCCAAGTGCAACGGACGCCCCAATTGGCGCTCTCGCTGGCCCAGGTCGGGGGCACGGACCAGCTTGTGGCCGTGTCCCATGCGCCGGCAGACAGGGACCTCATGAGCCTGTTCGACATCTCCGCTGGGACGGTGGGTGGCTGCCACGTGTCTTTTGCCTCGTGTTACGGCAGCGGTGTGAAGTCAGCACAGCGTGCTACGCCCAGTGCTGCCCCTTGGGTACCTTCACCACTCGCCACTGATCGGAACAGCCACAGCAGGTGCTCAGCGGTTACGTCCGTACCTTACCCACCCTGCCACGGAACCCCTGTGCTGCAGGGTCGGACCTTCCGCTCAGTTGAGAACCGTTTCTGCTCGAGCCCGGCCGTGTGCGAGGACGGCTCCGTGCTATACTTTGGAGGTGACTTTCCGAACGGCGCCATGCGAGACGGGAGGTCCAACATCGGGGTGAGCTAGAGCGAGAGCCCTTGAGCATCTGTATGCCGGCACTGCCAGAGGTAATGCACACCTTGGGGCGGCTTGCAGCGCTTGCTAGGAAGAGTGTGGGCAGGGCCCGAGCAGTGGTGTAGCGTAATACCTCCACCCAGCGCGGTATGCTGCGGTGGTGGGGCCAGGCGCTCGTGTAGGATTGCATACCGCCCATGGCGCACCACGTGAGGGTTTGCTAGGACATGGATTCCATCCTCCGCGCGCGTCAATAAGACACTTGCCCTCCTTGTTACCTTCGTAGAGGGTGACGTTCGCTGCTGGAGGCGCCCCCAGTGCGAAGAGGACTGCATTCATGCGCTTCCCAAGGTACGCACCTACCCAGGGACCCCTGTGCATAGCTAGGCCGGGGTGTAGGCAACGCTGCTTTTGCGCTCCAGCTTACGCCCGGGAAGGGCAACATGAAGTGGCAGTGCAAAGATAGACACGTACAAGCTAAGTGTTGATGCGCTTGCACATGACAGCTTAGCGGCTGCCCGTCGCTGGCCGACAGGTGGTACCCAACGGCCATCCGCTCAAGCGATACCCAGGTGGGCGCGTGGGCCACCTTCGCTCTGCGACGTCTGGGTCAACTGCACTTGCCATGCTCACCACCTCGCAGCCTTCCTCACCCACCACACACCCTGGTACCTGGCACGCACTCTATCCTTGGACCGTCGGCTGCACCAGTCTCCCACGGTTTGGAGTACCGCCATTCCCCACTGCTTACACAGCTTGAGTGACCCTTCCCTCGTCCAGGTGCCATACGTTGGTATTGCCCTGGTAGCCTGGAAAGGTGGTCACGGTACCCGCAGCACCTCATGGTCATGTCATGGCTTGGCGTGTTGCGTTAGCCCTGTGCCTTTGTACGGCACCCATGGTACCCACAGCACCTCATTGTGGGCGGCACTGAGTACGCCGACGGCGGTCCCACGCCCACCGTGGCTGAGCTGTGGACGGCCAGGCCCGCAGCCCCCAAGACCGCAAGAATACCCCTCCCTCCGGTGCGTTTGTGGACATGGTCCGCACAGAGTCATGCAGCTTGAGAAACGTGGGGCATGGTGGCCCTCTGTACGCATGCTGCTGTGTATCATGGGCAATATCTGTGCCAGAAGCAGAGTCCGTGGCATGTCCAGCACTCCCGTCTGTGCGTTGCGGTCAGGCCGCTGCCTCTCCTCCCTGTAACGGCTCAGCACGTTATACCTCCTACCGCATGCTACGTTGCTGTCCCACAGAGGTTCCGGGAGTGCATGAACAGCAACTGGTTCCCCTTCATCAACCTGCTGCCCAACGGTGAGTGATATGCATGCCAGGCAATGCGAGTGCGCTCCTGCTGGCCCCATCCCTGCGGCAACCCACTAAGCTGTCGAACACACCAGCTCCACAGCAACTCCAAATCGCTCTGAAGCGGTCACCTTGCATAACGGTGTGCGGCCACCTTCATGCATGCACGCGCGCAGGACACGTGGTGTGGTGGGGATCCCGCTGCGGCAGCATCACCTCCCAGGCCAACCGCTGGCTGCAGCTGGGGCAGCTGCCCGGCTTGCCCCCCAGCTACGACAGTTTCGGGACCATGTACCCACACACCGCCACCATCTCGCCCCTGGCCCTGGACCCCAACAAGAACTACGCCCCAGGCTTCGTCATCTTCGGTGGCGGCAGCCAGGCGAGTGTATTAGCTGAGTGTGTTAGCTGGCGAGGGGCAACAGATCTGCGGTGCACTGCGCGCCAGGCTTCGTCATCTTCGGCGGTGGCAGCCAGGCGAGTGCACCACGTGTATTAGCTGAGTGTGTTAGCGGGTGAGGGGCAACAGGTCTGCGGTGCACTACTCGCCAGGCTTCGCTGTCTTTGGCGGTGGTGCTTTGGTGAGGGCACATCGGTACAACATGGAGAGAGGCGCCCCAAGCAACTGTATCCCGGGTATCCCAGGGGCATCCATACCTCATCCCGTCCCTGCAGCAGGCCTCACTGCGGCCACTTGTCGACGCTCTAATCCTGGAAGCAGCATATGTCCTCTTCTTATGCCCACAACGCAGCGGCACATGCGTTTAGCGCCAGCTGCCCAAGGCGGCACGATGCCACCTGCCCGAGCACACTCCCACTACCTGGCCTCCATGGACAGTGTCTATTGCCTTGCTTCCTGACATTTTGCCCGCACTGCAGGACTTCGACAACCTAGCGCCGGCCTCCAGCAAGTCCCTGCGCCTAGACTTGGCGCCGTGCAACTCCAGTGCGCCGCACAACAACAAGACGAATTACTGCCATGCTGGCTCGTGAGTCACACGCCCCCAGTGAGGCATCGGGCTCACCTCGACCTCTGGCCGGAGCCACCTGCCACGTGGCTGCCCTATACCACAGCCACGCACCCCTGCGCTCACATGCCTGTGACCGCCTGCCTGTACAACTTGCTGCCCTTGGAGAACCGGGAGGCCACCCTAGGCTGGCACACGCACGCACGTGTCGTACACTTAGCTGCATGCTCCTGACTTTTGCACTGAATGTGCCCCACCCCGTTGCTCACACGCACCAGGTTCGTGGAGGAGGACATGGGCACCCCAATGGTCATGGGCCTGTCCACGCTGCTGCCCAACGGCAAGATCGTTGTCAACGGCGGCGCTAATGTAAGTAGCAGCTCAGAGCAGTAGTCAGCAGCCGCCAGCAGCTCAACTCCTAAGTTCGACATTCCGTTCAGAGCCTCCCGTATCATACATGCGCCTGCAACCCCCACGCCCGTCACGATGATCCAGCAGAGAAGCAGCTTCCCTAGTCCTCCCATCTGCGCACCCGGCCTGGCCTGATGGCCAGAATGGCCGCTGCCGGCATGTGGTCGTGCACTGCATAGACCCACATAATGCTCATTTGACATACCGGTATGCCTTGCATGCTTGTTATCCTGCAGGCTGGGTACGCCGGCCTGCTCGGCAACAATTTCAACCCCTCCTCCTCCCCCAACCTGAGGGCCCTGGTCTACGACCCCGACGCCCCTATGGGCAGGCGCTTCAGCGAAATTGCCAACACCACCATTGCACGCCTGTACCACTCTGTGGCCTGTCTCGTGCGCTCGGGGGCTGTGCTGGTGACCGGCTGCGAGTCGTGTGGGGGCAACCTCAAAGGCCAGGTACGCATGTGACCCTTTCTGCATGGTGTATCGTTGCAAAGGCAGCCTGGGGTGCTACCAGCGCAAGCAGCTAGCTGTAGTTGCGGGGCTCTGCTGTACGGCAGCAACGGACTGGGGCAGTCAAACCTGGGGCTGCAGGTCAGCAAGCGGCCCCGCGTGACCACGCAAAACACTTGGCGCGTGACGTCGTTGGGTGTCAGCAACACATCGTACTGCAGTGCAACCAACACGGCAAGGCTGACACGCGCCGTCCTGCCATCGCGCTTGTGTGGACCCCGCAGCCGGCCGGCCTGAGCCTGCCGTACACTGGCCCCATCGACACACGCATCGAGTACCTCATCCCCTCCGACATCGGCCCGGGCGTAGAGCGGCCCGTCATCACCGGCATGAGCGCAGACGTCAGCGCCAACGCCACCAGCAGCGTCACCAATATCACGGCCTTTGCACGCGGCTCGTAAGTGCCTGTGGGTCATGGAAGCTGGTCAGTACCGGACACCGCACATGCGTAGCACACACATGCAGCCACGGCGTGGTGCTCTGACCTTGCCGGTGCCCCAACGGACAGTGCTTGGCCGTACGCTTCACGGTTTCAATGCAGCAAAAGACAGCAGAACCATGGAACGCACATGAACGTCAAGGCAACACGCGTCCCGGAACTTGCCAGCGTTATACGTCGGGTTGGCCAGGGTTGGCAACGACCGCGCCCTTGCTCCCAACCGTCCCCCACAGGACCTTCACGGTCGCCTACCGCTACAGCCGGACCATCACCGGCGCCGCACTCGCTGCCCCGTGCGCTAACACACACTCCATCAACATGGGCCAGCGCGTCATCAAGTTGCTGGTAGGTCTATCTTTGAAGCTAACCAGCAATGTTGGTGTGCACCAGGTACCGCCGGGCGCAACCCTGCCCTTGAACACGCACAGCGTTCAGTACATCGCACAGCGCTAACGGCGTGTGCAAGTCCCACGAGTGAGTCGAACCTTGAGAAGAAGCTGAGCGTTAGGCATTGGCATTCTGTCATGCCGGCTTGGATGGGATGGGGACACCAGTTCTGCTTCCGGGTCCCGGGCGCTACAAACCACTAACAACCAACGCCGTGCTTGCACAAATGTGCCCACGCCAGCACGAGTACAGCACTGCCAACTGTTGCTTACTGGTGGCATGCTTGCCCCTCGTTCTGGCACCTCATCCCCAAACGCAGACCGCTGTGCAGGCCGATGGCACCGTGCTGGTGTCGGCCCCTCCCGCCGGCGACCTCCGCTTCCTCGCGCCCACCGGCTGGTACATGCTGTTCCTGCTGGGCCAGAGGGACACGTACAGCGAGGGCGTGTGGGTGCAGCTCACAGCCTGAGGCAATAAGTAAGCGGTACATTTGAAGTTTAGACACCAAACATTAACCTGTAGGTATCCCTAGGTCCTTCACTGTCTGAGGCGCTCGCAATTGGGCGTGCCGCTAGCAGCACTGCTCGACCATCGTCTAGTTCTGCCATTGCAGATGATGTTCAGATAAGTACAGGCTGGATTTTGTTCTCGGCCATCTGTGACATAGTTGTGTGTGGCTTGGGTTATGGAAGGGCGCCGTCGCATGGCAGGAGGGATGCAGGTGGCTTAGTATGGCTGGCCCTACGGATACATAGCAGGGGGACTCCCCTGGTACATACTGTTGGTGTAGGCCCATCGGCTGCTAACGTGCTAAGACTACCGATATTATGCTGATGAAGGGGCATGCCTACCAGGCGTCGACACCTAGCCTAGATATGCTGTGTGCATAACCACTTTGGCCTGCCAAGCAGGTTGCGAGCCATTGCTTCGTGTGGTTGTGCCCTCAGGTGTAGCATCCTGTTTTGTGTCCTTACCCAAGCTTGATGTGCATGCTGATTTCGCGCTTCATGGTAGCACATACACTTCGTCGTCATTATCAGCATTCCCACAATTGATTTATGCGTAAGACATCGCCTAGATGCCGCCAGCCAATGTGCTGTGTGTTCCATGAGCATGTGTTCTTGTTCCCTGGTGGGTGATTGCCCGATGCATGGACGTGGTTTGTGGCGCGTGCGGTATGCGAGGATACTAGTAAATGGCGGTTGGCACTTCCGAGGAGCGTCTGCTCCGTTGGCGTACGGTACGGCAGGACGCGCGTGCGATTGGCGCGTGCACTCACGCGCCTTTCCAAGTGGGGTGGCAACACTGTCGGCCATAAGTCATGCAACGGCATGGTAAGTTGGTAACATGAAAAGGCAGTTTCTCATTGCCCCGGCCGTTCCTGAAACTGTCAAGGCAGGCCAGAGCGCCTACCAATACGCAGCGCCAACGTGAAGGCAAGTACGACGTCAAGTAGCCAAGACAGCGGGACGCTCGCCGTCGTCCCCTCTCCCTTGCCAACACCACTGCCGGCACCGCGTACACCAATTACCAAGCATAGGATGGTGAGGGACGCCGAATGCTCCTGCACCAACACACATTGACAGTGTACGGTGCTACCATTCATACATGACTAAGCCAACCTCCGTGCTTGGAACAGTCAGACCCTCCTGGAAACAGTGATCTCGCAGACTAGCAGTGCAGCGTACGAAGTGATGCGCGCACATCAGTGGCATGCCGAAATCCAGCACCAAAGGAAAAGTACGTGTGCACAGCACGCCATTGACACACCCGGGTCCATTCTCCATGCATCAACACCACACTCCACTCAGCTCAAAATTAGAAGCTTCACAGGTCCGAGAGCCTCCAGCGGTTACCGAAACCCGGGCGTACACGGGCTACGCCTGTGCTGGCCGCGATGCACAAATGACAGGCACCAATGCAAAGTGTGCACGCAAGGCCCACAGCGTGCATGCTCCCCAGCTGCAAACCCAGCTCACGTGCGCACGTACGCAACACGCCACCTCCGCCTTCAGCTACCTTGCGCGCGCTTCAAGTGAATGCCCCACAGTGCCACTGCCCCTCATCTGTTGCATAAACAGTCCAGGAGTATGGCCATCACGTCCGCACGTCAACGCCACCCCCAACCCGCCTTCTCCGCACCGCGCCCTGCCTTGTCCCCGCCTTCCGTCACCCCACCCCACAAGCATCCCTTTCCTTGGCCCCCTACAACTTCCGCAACCCCAAGAACCCCTCTCCCCGCTCTTCCCCTTGGTACGTCACCGCCAGCTTGGCCTTCGCCGGCAGCAGCAGCACGTCCCACGTGGTCACGCCCGTCACGTTGCTCGCCACCAGCCCCGTCGTACTCGTCGCTCGCTCGTGCCCGCCCACCCCCGGCGAGTTGTACGACCCCATGCGCGGCGACCGCGCCCCGCTCGCCACGCTCGCCGACGGCGACGCCAGCCCGCCGCCGTACCCGCCCCCGCCGCCCGAGCCGCCGCCGCCGCCGCCCCCGCCCGGCGCGTGCTGTATAGCGTGCGGAGTCTGCACGGCAGTCAACGCCACCTCGCCGTTGACCAGCAGTTGTACGAGCGGCATGGCGCGGCGCGTGCGGGGAGCCCCAGGCGCTGGGTAGAACCCGAAGCTGACCTCGTACAGCCCGGGCGCCACCGCCACCACCGTCGCCTGCGCACGCGTTGCGGACACGGGGTCGTGAGCTACAGCACGCCCGCATGCCGTTGCAACACAGCTGCCCAGTCACTACAAGCAGCGCATTGGACCATCACCGCATTCATCCTGGTAGCGCGTCGGAGTGGGTTAAGGCCACGTGCACCAGCCGCTCATCTTATTCGCCCATCCATACCCGCTAGCGAAGGCAGCAGCCTTGCTTTCCTGTTCGCCTCCTCCTAGCCCAGCCAGGCTCAGCCTGAGCAGCTCTCCCTCCCCACCTTGCCCTCCTCCCACACGAAGTTGTCCGTGTCCGTGTTGACCGCCTGCACCTCCCACGGCACGGCGTGGCCCGCCTTGGTGCGGCTGGACTTCCACAGCCACCTGGGGACCAGGGGGATAAGGGGGCGGGGGCACGAGGGCGTGGAGTCGGTGGGGGCAGCAGGCGAGTTGCCGCAGCAACGGATACACCACCCCACATTCGGGTGCCCCGCCCCTCTGTAACGCAGCCAAGGCGCTGCCCAGGAGCAGACGGATCCCAAACCCGACAGTCTCCTGCCACAGCGCCATGCCGACTTCCGTGACACGCACACCAACAGCCAAACCGCCTCATCATGCCGTGCGCATAATCCCGGGCCCCTGCCAGCGCCACCTGTCCCACGCCGTCCGCGCACCCCAGTCATGCGATCTTCCACCCTCGCCCCTCCGCAAACTCCCCCTCGCCTCGCCTCGCCACGCCACGCGTGCCACCCCAAGCCCTTCCTCTGCCCCCCCAGGCCCCTCGCCACCTGTCCCACACCACCAGCGCCTCACCACCGTGCCATTTCGGACCGTCTCCCCTACCCCTACTCCCCTCTCCCTGCCCCCGCCTCACCGCGCCATGTGCAGGTTCTGCGCGAACCCCGAGTTGATGACCCCCTGTTGCCGCTCCAGGCGCAGGATCTCCCCCGCCGGCGCCTTGTTCTCCAGCTCCGCGCACACCTCCAGCAGCGCCTTGTTCACGTCCTCCACGCGGGCCAGGCCCTCGATCGTGGAGTACAGGCTCTGTTGGGGGGAGGGAGGGGGCACGTGATGACGCGCAGGTCATGAGATGCACATGTGGGCGCCGTAGCATACGTGTGGGAACTTCGAGGCAATGCCGCGTGCATGTCACACGCATGGCTGTGTGCATACCGTTCCTCAACGGCCCCACCAACCAGTGAAACGCGCCTGCCCTTCCGCACCCGAGCGCCGCAGGTGTGCACCTCCAGAAGCGCAGGCCTCATGGTTATCTATGCAGGTCGTCACTCTCCACTCCCCTCTGCACCTTTCGTGGAAGTAAGTACAGGCTGCCCACCTTTGCCTCCCCCAGCTTGGTGTCCACGTCCCGCTGCAGGGCGTCCAGCCGCGCCGCCAGGTCCAGCGCGCCGTCCACCTTGGACAGCAGCGCGCCAACAGTATCCTGGGTTGTGAGAGCGGGTTGGGAGAACGGGAGCGTTAGGCTGCGGGTGGGGTTCTGGGTGACTTGCCGGCGTACGGGCAGTTGCTTGGCCGGTCGCGGGTCGGAGTCAGCAGCGCGCCAACTGTGTCCCGGGGGGCGGAGGCAGGCACGCGGGTTGACGGGCTAACTATCAGCCTGGACCGAAGCGAACTAACGATAATCAGCGGCAGCAATGCAAGCAGAACGCACCCGTGCCAGCTACCTGACCGCCGCAGCCCCGTTCGTTCATTTGCACCGAGAAGCAACACCTGTCAGGTCCCCCTTCCCGGCACCTCCGGGTCGCCCCTAAGTTCGTCGCTCGCAAGACCCGGTCCCCCACCTGCGACGGCTTGTGCTGATGGGCCGCTGCTATTGCGCCTCCACGCCGCTACCTCGCTTGCCCGCCGAACACCCCGCGCAGCCCCCACCTGCGCAGCCCTCCCCTCCCCCTCCTCGCCCCCTTTCCCTCCCTCACCTGCGACGCCTTGTGCTGCAGCGCCTCCGTGACAGCCGTTGCGTCCGCCTTGCGGTCCAGCAGGCGGTACACCTCTACCGCATCGGCCTTCTTGGAAAGCCCCTCCCTGGGTGCCAAGGGGGGTACCGCAAGGATGGTTGCGTGAGCATACGCACGACCAAAACGCCGGCCAACCAACAGTGGCGGTGCGGCGGACCAGTCACCAGTCAGGAGCCGTAGCTCTCCTCACCTCCGTTGTGTAAAGTCGCGTGCGTGCAGAATGTAGCGTTGATCAGCCAACCGTACCACATGCGTACTGAGTGCAAAGCCCAGCCCAAGCCCGACCCTCCTGTCCGTAGCCCCACCCAGCAGGCACCCTTGCCCCGAACGACACGCCCGGATCTGAGCCCCACCAAAGCAGGTCTCCCGCCCGCCAACCCCCCATGCCAACATACAGGCCCGGACCGGCACGGCTTTCGTTTAGACTGGCCAGTACACAGACCCGGCACACCGTGCGCACCCGTGGTACGCACCTGAACGTGGTGTCCACCTCCCGCAGCTGCTGCTCGAAGGCGCCCATGTTGCGGTGCAGCGTGGCCAGCTGCGTGGAGCAGCCGTCCAGCCGCCCGCGCACGTCTGGGCGGGGGGGCAGGGCCACGGATACAGATGCGGCACAGGTCAGGATAGGACACATATGTGAACGCGATGAGCGTCAGCGCATCGTGCTGCGCTCTTCAGGACGTGGCACTGTGACAGAAGCTACCTGGTGAGCAGGCAACGGATAGGGCGATGCTACCGCGCGGGCGTTACAGGTTTGCAAAGCCATTGCCACATCGCTGTCCGACTCCCCGGCCCCACCCGCTAGCGTGTTGTCGAAGGTGGCCGAGATGGTGCGCAAAGCCGCCGCCGTGGTGTCGCTGTCCGCCTCCACACGCAGCCGCAGCCGCTCGGTGCGGTTGGCCACCTGGGGGAACAGGATAAGGGTTGGTGGTGGTGGTGATGGCGGTGGCGGTTTGCACACTTTCCTCTGCAAGCGGACGGATTGTCACTTGGGGGCTGTGTGTATCTCAAAGGACAAGTGCACCGCCGCTCACACAGCCGTGCCACTGAGTCCATGTCAGGACTGCTGGCGCTGCTCCCGACAACGACGGGGACCTGTCTCCAGCTGTCCTGAGTCACCCTTGCACTGCCTGTCTTCTGAGTCACAACATAGGCTCAAGGCGCCGCCACCCTGCAACCCTATCGCCCCGCTGCGGCCGCGCCGCCCTGCCACTCAAGGACTGAGCACGGTACGTCTGTACTCCGCTCCGAAAACCCCACTTCGTGTAAGAACCTCACCTCCTCTACCACCGCGGCGCCCGCCTGCCTGCCTTACTAGCGGGGCACTACCAGTATGCGCCTGCACCCTGCCCCGTCCCCACCTCCTCCACCACCGCCGCGTCCGCCATCCTGCCCGCCAGCGCCCGCACGTCCGCCAGCTCCTGCCCCAGCCGCGTCTCAGCCTGATCCAGCTGCGACACGTCCGCCTTGCGCGACAGGGACTCCTGGAACAGCTTGCGGGACACCTGCAGGGTGGGCAGAGTCGGAGCAAGCGGGAAGGCAGTGGACGGGAGAGGGTGAGGTGTAGGGATGTATGTTGGGTGTGGTGAAGTGAAGGACGCTAGGCGGTAGGCTAACGAGGATCAGCGGCCCGGCCCCGGCCGGGTGCCACAGCGGGAGCGCGGGCAAGCCACAGTGCGGCGACGCGATGATGGTCCCCCAAGCAACACACGCCCTTGCAGAACGGACGCTATTTCCACGCGCCTTACCCACCCGGCCCCGCGCAGCATGTTGTCAACACCCCGTACCATCTCCTGACCCCTACAGACGACGTCCGGTATCCACTTTCCTCGCCCAAGAAGCAGCTGTCGCTCTGTTGCCCCTTCCCCCAACCCCTTCCCAGTGTCCTGCCCCACCTTGTCCCGCAGCTTGTCGTCCGCATCCCACCCCTTGTGCCATTCACCTTCTGCACCAGCACCCAACCCCTTTCCCCAACCCACTCCTTCCAGGTTTCAGCTTACCTTATCCCGCACTTTGCCGTCCACAACCCTTCCCATTTCCTCCGGCCCCGGCACAGGACATACCGTACGCTGTAGAAGAACCCCATGCTCCAGTGCCCTTCCCCGCCCCCGGCCGCCATCCCATAACACCGACACCCACCTTGTCCCGCAGCTTGTCGTCCACCTCCGCCACGTCCGCCTTCTGTGCCAGCGCCGCGCTCACCTCCGCCACGCCCGCCTTGGCGTCCAGGGCGGTGCGCGCAGCCTCCAGCCCGCTGCCCAGGCGGGACACGTCGGCGCGCAGCGCGGCCTGCGCCCGGTCGCTGTGCTCCTTGAACGCCTGCCAGCGGAGGGGACACGGAAGGCATGTTATGGGCGTGTATGCAACTGGCGAGGGTCCATGGGCCGCGGGCCAGGAATGGGGTATAACCGGCCCGAGCTTGAAGAGCTGGAGTTCGGTGTGGTGGTTTGCCGTACGTCCTGTCCTTGCGCCCAAACCGACGACGTTTGGGCAGGCCTGCCAGACACCGCTCGTCCTATCAAACTTAACAGCTCCAGGCCCTGAGCTTGACGTATAACATGTTGCTGAGGCCGGCTCGCTACCTGTAGTCTCATTAAGCACTCCTTCCCACCCGATCGCCGTCGAGTCCTGCTGAGCACGGCCCCCTCCACCACCACCCACCCTTAACCCAGCGTCCCTTCCCCCGCCCCACCTTGAACTCGCTGTCCTCCGCCTTGCTCCGCAGCAGGGTGTACAGGTCGCTCATCTGGGTGCGCAGGCTGGCGTCCACCTCCGTCTTGAGCGCGCGGCGCTCCATGTCGCTAACGTCAGCCTTGGTGCCCAGCAGCGTCTCCACCTGTTTGTGCGGGCGTATGCCGTACGGCAACATTGACGTGGGCAGGCGCATACCGGCTAACGGCATGCCCGGGGTGCACACGATGCCGGCGACGTCTTCAAGCACATCACGGCCGGAAGCCACCGCAAAAGCAGGTCGGATGGGGGGAGAGATTGTGCAGCGGGTGACCGCCAAAGCCCGCTCCCGCCACCGCTGTTCACTGCTTGTGCCGCTAGCCCCAGGGCACCCTCGTCACAGCCCCATCCTAGCAACGCACCCGCCTTCACATCCTTAGTCGTATTCCACTGCACCCGCCATTTCGCCTGTCCCGCCAAAGCGCCACGGCCAGCGCCCCTGCCCTGCCTCTTGAGGCCGGCTCCCCGCACCACCCCACCATAGGCCGAAGCGGCAAACGAGCCCCTAGTAACCAGCACACGTTGTGCGCCCGGCAGCTCGGCCGCTTCCTCCTTCCTGCCGTACAGCGCCGTACCTCTCTCAGCCGCGCCGCCATGTCTGCTGCGTTGGCTTTCTGCTGCAGTGACGCGGCCACCTCCGCCCGGCTGGCCTTTGTGTCCACAGCGCGCTCCAGGGACTGCGGGGACAGGCAGGCAGGCAGGGCCGCCGTGCCGCACACGGAATATAGCGAAATGCCAGGGTGAGGCTCAGTTTTTCAGGCGATTACATGCCTCTTGGGTGCGTGCAACGGGGTCCAACATCTGTCCCGGCTGCAGGCCAATGGCGGGGCTTTTGTAGCTGCACCCTGGCGACTGGACTTGGTTCATGCCACGGGCGCCCCGATGGTAAACAGGTTGGTTACTCTAGGGCAGGGCTGCGTGCGTGAGCACACAGCGACTGCGACACGCGTCTCGCACCTTGATGGCATCTCCTTGCGCTCGAAGGACGTCGTGGAAGGCTTTGAAGGTTAGTCGCACGATGTCCTACATGCAATCGTACGCAGCAGCTTGCTGTGGGTGGCGGATACAGGTGACCGCTGTATGCAGCAGCGCTGTGTGCGCTGGTGGCGTAACCAGTGTCAGCGTCATTGGTGCAGCTGCGGTGTGCTGTCCCCAAGGAGACGTGCGTGTTCGGGCGTAGCCGTAGGTCCCTGCCATGGTTGCTGGTGTAAGGCACATGCTGGTTTGGTTCCAGTTGCCCTAGGCATATGGGATGATGGGGCTACGCCGTTGCCGCGGACGTGCGGAGGGCGGTAGCCAGCCCCCCACCCCACCCTGAGACCCCCCCCCCCCCACCCCGAGGCCCGCGACCCGACCCCGATCACGTCCCTAATACAGCTGTTCCCCATGGCTTTGCAAGGCCACAACCTGTACCTGTATATTACGCCACTCATTCAAGCCCTGTGCGGAGGGGGAAAGGTGTTGTGAGCCTGTCCCGATGGCAAGCATCAGCACAGCCCTGTGCCGAAAGCACCAACCTGAGTGAGGTCTTCCAGCACAAGTGAGTTGCTTGCCATCTGGCCTTGCATTTGCGCTGTCGCCTCTAGGACCCTCCGTTTGTCACTGCAAGGCCGATGTTTTCCCGCTTACGTCGTCAGTCCCGTCCTTGCACGCAAATATGACGTCAGTAATAACTGGCTAGGTGATGACGGGTATATAAGCTGACTGGTTGCGAGGTGGTCCGAGGTCAAGGTAGCGAAATGTCACGTTGACTGCCCAAATACAGTGAGTGTCCGAGTGTAAGGCTTCATCGGTATGATAACATGCTGTATTGCAGTTGAGCACGACCCATATCACAGAGGGCCATAAGTGCCCTATCAACGAGCCCATGCAGTATCGGGAGCGGGCCCCACCTCCCCAGCAGCCGACCGCCAGAGCGCCAGCGCCACGAATGCCACTCCCAACAACCAGGTCCAGCCATCACTAGCCCAACCATTACACATGCCTGCACAGCTGCACCCCTAGGAGGCACGGTAGACGGACGGCTTGCATGACGTGACGGTCACCACAGGGTACCCTCATGCTGTCAAAGCCACGGTTTAGGTCTGCCGGCCGAGACCCCACTGTCCCCAGAGGCGATTGACCGGAGGGCGCTCCGCCCCCCGCGGCTGCGGTACAGACACAGAGTGCTCCTTGCAGGAGCCAGCATATGCACGCCGCAGCAGATCTGGCTAGCAGAGATGACGGTACTCAACGTTACAGTCCGTGTCAGGGGGAACCCCTGACCTTGCACAATCTGCAGCCTGCATGCTGAAGGCCGCCCATCTAGGCGCTTCCACTCCAGCCCGCAATTCGCCACATCCTTACTCCATTGCCTCCGGCGTCACACAGCCGTACGTTACAACCACATTGCCGCAAATTGCATTGCCACGCAACCTGCACAACTACGCCCTCTCGTAGCTGTGCCTCCTGCTTACCGCTGCAATCCGCTTGCAGCCCTGACACATGGGTGCCTTACATTGTGACCGCCCATGAAGGTGACGGCCTGAGCGCCACTTGGAAGCCAAAGCATTCGCTCTCAGCACAGGCCCATTCCGACGTCAACGTCCCACTCCGTAATCGAGGAACGCCGTAGACGCCAGCCTACTTGGTCCCGTGCTTGGCCTTCATGGCGTTGACGTAGCTGCGCGGCAGGGAGGCCGGGGGGTGCCACAAACCCAGGTCAAAGGCGCCGGGGTAGGTGACGACTGACGAGTAACCCCTGGCCCACAACGACAAGTAGTGCAGGATGTGCGCTCTGAACACCTCCGTCTAGTGCACATGCGGCTCGCACCCGTCCAGCGTGCCAGCCCACCCTGAGCCCCCGGCAACCATTGCGTACCACCAATAAAGCCAACGGTCATGCTGAACCCCATGACTAAGATACAGCGACAAAGCGCTGTCATCGTGCACGTGCACAGGGGGATAGGCCCTCGCGCCGGGTTTACAATGCGCCTGTGGGCACGCGCCATGGTGTCTACACGCTACGCCCCTGCAGCCCCTCCCCTGCTCCCATACACCCACTCACTCGATGTACTTCTGCATGGCCTCCTCCTTGGACGTACCTGCAAGGGCAGCAGCACGGGCAGCCGAGGAATAAGGCTCAAGACACGGGCAGCGCCGCCACCACGCCCCGCAGTGCCCCTGGTGCGTCAGGTGAAGGCCCTTTTGGCTGCTTAAGCCCCCAGACGTCGGCGCGTAACCCTGAGTGCGATGGCTGCGGCAAGTACGGTAGCTTGACACAGCGGACACGGCACGCACACACGGTGCCCGTCTCCTATCCCTGCCCCTCTCCTGTCCCTCGTCGAGATGCCGTACAGAAACTACTTTCCTCCTCCACAACGGCCCGCTCTTCAAATCTTAAAAGCCTGCGGCCAACCCTATTTTTGCTACGACAAGTCAGCATCCCAACGGCACCCACGATGCCTGGCCTACCCTTCTTCCCGTTCCAAGCACTCCACTTGGCGCGGCCCTTGGGGTCGAAGATACCCGGCTGGCTGGTGTTGCAGTCGCCCTGCATGGGTGCAGCAAGGCGTCACACCTTCTGCATAACTCAGGTAGCTAGGACGGGACTCTGCCTTGCTGTTCCTGAGACTCTGCAGGGACCACTCGAGTCCAGGGCCACAGGCCAGCTCTCTGCAGCCCCCAACCTGCTTCCCTCTTCCTGCACCGCACCCCATCGTGCCAAGGCCAAAGTTCCCTACTCTGTGCACGCATCCCGCTGTTATGCTTCCGGCGTGGCGGTCTGCACAGTAGAACGTTGACGCAACGCACGACTCGGGGTCCCAAGCGACCCACCTCCTTGGCCTGCTTGAAGAGAGCGTAGATCTCGAGCTTCTCGTCGTTCGTCAGAGTATCAGGCAGTTGCTTGGAAGCGACCTCAGCAGCAGCGTCGAAGTCCTCCTGCGAGTGGTGCCCGGCCAACAAAGCTGAACGCCATGTGCTGCAAGGATCTTTGGGACGCCGCAGTGACCAACTGCAGCCCAGGTGTGCCGCATATGCTAAGTTACGTTGGTACAGCGTAACGGCTAGGCTCTCCCGATTGCAAATGTACAGGCGAAGCGAGTTCGGTCACGGAGTTAACGCTCGCATGCGCATAGCCCACTTGCCTGCAGACCCATTGTCGCTGTGGCAATATAAAACGGCGCTAGAGGATAGGACAATTATGTATTTATGCAGGTTGCTTGCAGCGTTGCAGGGCTGCCTGCCTATACCGCGGCATGAGACGTGTTCACGCATGGCATGGCACTTGCGACACAAGGGTGGACTCCGACACTTCCCGGTGTTGGTTGCTTGGCCGTGACCAGATCCATATGCCGTTTGCATTGCGTTTTCAGCAAAGCCTTGCCTTTGGGCTCACCACATCCCGCCGTTTCGTGAAGCCCCTCCTCCACTTGCCCGGTTCATGTTTGATCGGGCCAAGCAGTGCAAATAACACTTTGAACAGCTACGTGCATTGCAAGCGTATGACCACAGCAGCCCAGGCGGCGCCATTCCTCGCATCCGAGGGAGCCCCCACGCTGACCGGAGTGAAACGCACCATGCCCCTACGCATCGGCACGCACAGTGGAACATTCCATTGCGATGAGGCCCTCGGCTGCTGGATGCTGCGGCAAACGGCGAAGTTCCGCGATGCAGAGATAGTGCGTACCCGGGACCCGGAGGTCCTTAAGGACCTTGACGTCGTTATCGACGTTGGAGGTGGGCGGTTTGTCAGGGGGCACAGGCTGGGGGTCAGGCGGAGTTGCGAAACACCTCCTCCGGCCATCACGGGTGGCGCGGGGTGCGGTTAGCTAAGGTGTGCTACCTGCGGCGGTATGCAGCCAGTATGCTTTGAGGGGGATACACGCTTTAAGGCTCTGCCGTGGTGGTCTGGACCGCGTTGCACAAGGACGGGCTGTAACAAAATGTTCTGTTTCTGCTACTTCAGTGGGACTGCCTTACGTCTTTTGCTCCTCATGTGACCATCGTACCTGCCCCCCGCCTCCCCGCCTTGCCACGTGCCGCGTCGTACGGCAGGCGTGTACGACCCCGACACGCTGCGATTCGACCACCACCAGCGCAGCTTCGAGACCAAGTTTGGGCACGGGTTCGAGACGACGCGGCTGAGCTCTGCGGGCCTTGTGTACAAGCACTTTGGGCGGGAGATCCTTGCGGTGGGTCAGCGACCACGGTGTCCCCTAACAGCAAGGGTGCACCACCACCCGAAGCCACGTGTAACAGTCATCATGTTGCAGGTGCAGCGCATAAGCATCACAGCGCGGCGGGCGGCGCATGGGTTGCAACAGGGCCTTGGTCCTGGCTTCCTCCAGCAGCCCGGCGCACTGCTTCACGCCGTTGCACCATGCGTGCCATGCAAGCTGCCCACCCGCGGTCAAGCTACAACCACATGCGGTCCGCCTCCTGCCTGCGTTTACGCACGGGATTGACCTTGCCGTGCACTCACGCGTTCCGTGCTGCTGTCTTGCTTTCCGTGCCCGCAGAACGTGCTGGGCTGGCCTGTGGACCACGCGGACATGGAGACTGTGTACCTGCAGGTGCGGGCAGGAATGTAACACACTAGGGACCGTAGAAAGCTGACTGCGGACTGGGGGCCTGGATTCAGTGGTTGGGTAGGTTCCAGGGACGTTTTCGTTGACGCGAAGCAGCTGAGGCCAGGGTGCGGCCGAGGAGGGAGGCGCACGTCCAAGGGCGTGGCGCTTTTCACTGGCCAACTGGGCTCGCGGGACAAAGATAGCAAGCCAGTTCAAGGCCGTGGCAGGAGCGCTGCGATCTACCGGTATGGGTGGCTAGCCGCGTACAACGACTGCTGCTTGTTGACGCACCTTGGGCCCACCCTGCTGGTTCCTGTTGGCGCTTGGCGGTTGCGCAGGTGTACCGCACGTTCGTTGAGGCCGTTGACGCCATCGACAATGGCGTGGGGCAGTTCACCGTGCCGCCGGGTGGGTGCGGCGTGGGAAGCGACACCATTCTTTGGGTATATGAACCGTGCGGCGGGTTCTTCGGGGCTGGACCCCTGCGGGGGCCCCTGGGCGGGCCGTTGGGGTGCCGCCAGGCGGGTGACGCGTGGGACGTGACGTGTGGCGTGGGGTGAGGGCCATGAGGCGGGATCGGGGGCTGAAGCCCTGTGAGGAGGCCCTTGGCTGATGTTTGCATCCTTAAGTGCATCCCTGCCACACGGCCGTACGGTACATGCGCCCCTCGCACACTTCCTTCCCCGCCTGCCACCCGTCAGATCCCGTATGCCTGCGTTGTCCTGGCACCTGCCGCACGCCACAGGCACCGCCCCCCTGTACGTGAACAACACCACCCTGTCGGCCCGCGTTGGGTCCCTCAACCCGCGGTGGAACCAGCCTAGCGATGACGCCACGCTCTACGCCCAGGTGAGGAGGGCGGGTAGCGGGAGCGGGACAGGAACGGTGCGATGCACATGCTGCGATAGGTGCAATGTACGGGGATCAAACGCGGAAAGGCATTACTACCTCTACATGACGGAGCTGGCAGAGGCTGCCTGCATGCTCGCTTACCCTATCCCTCACGCCAAACGGCACTCAAGTCTTGCTTTCCACCACCCACTTACCTTGCAGTTCCTCAAGGCCGTTGAGCTGACGGGCGCCGAGTTTGCGGCGGCGGTGGACTACGTGGCCGCCGGCTGGCTGCCGGGTCGGCGGCCGGTGGCGGAGGCGCTGGCGCGGCGCTTTGAGGTGCACCCCAGCGGGGCCATCCTGCAACTCACGGAGGTGGGTCCCTGCTGCAGCTGCAAAAGCATTTCGTAACGCTGATGGTACCGGATACCATCCTGCACCACCTCGGTGTGGTGCAGCGGTGGAGTCGGGACACGGACGTTGGTTAAAGTGTCATGGGGCCACAATCACAGTTCAAACAAGCTGCTGGCGCACTCCAGCGGGGCCATCCTGCACCTGGCGTGGCCGGACGGACGTGTGGGCGGTGCGGGTTGGCACGGGCACTTCCTGAAGTCGGCCGTCCTCCACGTGACGGATGGGATGTAGGCGCTTGTCAGGGGCTGCACCGCCGCAGGCCGCTGTGGCGACTCGTGCTCTCGTGCAACCGGGCGCCATTCGCCCACGTGCCTGTGGCTGAGGCTTGGGGACGGTCCCATGCCCAAATGCGCTCGCGCACATGGCCGTTGCCGCCAGCCCACGTTTGCTTCGCGCCTGGCGTACGCCACACCCCACCCCAGTTCTGCCCGTGGAAGGACCACCTATACGACCTTGAGAAGGAGGGCGGCTTCGAGGGGCAGCTGCTGTTCTGTGTGTACCAGGACGACAGGGACAAGAGCTACCGCGTGCAGGTGGGCGGTGGGGGCTAAAGGCGGGGTAGGGCAGGGGCGTATAGACCGCTTGAGACATTTCATTCAACGACCGCAGGTGCCTGTGACTCTTAAGTGTGGGAAGACGCATGAGGTCTTGGGCAAACTTCAGTTTGCCATGCCGGGGCCCGCAAGGTTGCAACCGCACGGACTGTGCTTCATTGCAGCCAAGCGTGTCAAGCGTTTACGAGTTTACGCCACATCGCCTCTGCCTGCTTCCGCAGGCCGTGAGCGTGGGCCCCGGCTCCTTCGAGAACCGCCGCTCGCTGCCGGCGGCGTGGCGCGGCGTGCGCGACGACGCGCTGTCGGAGCTGTGCGGCATCCCCGGCTGCGTGTTCGTACACGCGGGGGGCTTCATCGGCGGCAACAAGACGCTGGAGGGGGCCATGGAGATGGCGCGGCAGGCGCTCACCCTGGACTGAGCCAGGGGAGACCTGCCGTGTTGAAAGGCGGGTGCATGCTGGTGCCAGCAGCGTGCAAGGGCGACGTGTCGAGGAGAGGCGAGGTTGAGCCCCTCTGGATGTAGCCCGTGGATTGAGGGGCAGCGGTGTCAGCTGCCCTGCAGTGAGTACCAGCGCCTGGGCCATGCGATGGCGCCGCAGGGGCCCACCTTGGGCTGAGTCAGGGGAGGCCCTCCGGAGGGGTGGTCTGCGGTGTTGATTGTTGTGCAGTGCACGGTGGCACCAGGAGCGTCTGAGGCCGAGGGGCCGTGGAGATGGCGGCGCTGACCTGGGGCCGAGCCAGGGAAGGCCCCTCGGGGGCTGGTGAGCAGCGGCGTTGTGTGTCGTTTACGTTCATCGGATGATACGGTGGCAAGCGCGCATGCAAGCCAGCGACGGGCCGTGAACGGCGAGGCCTGGCGAGGCACGCGATGACCTTGGAGTAAGCTTTCTTAACGAGTTTGACCGACTGAAAAGCCCAACGAGCTGTGGCGTCATCTGTCATGTGGCACCAACAGCGGATAGGGGTAAGGGGCCAGCGGAATTGGCGCTGCGGGCGCCAACCATAGCCTAAGCAGTGCGATGGCAGCGCGCATGTGATGTTCACGGTGTGCGCCTAGTGGGCTGGGCGGTTGGCCACGTCCTGTTACAAGTGAGCTGCACGTGGCAACGGTGTTGTGCTTCGGATCCAGCGGCGCAGTGAGCTTGTTGGGCATGCCGTGTCTCAGCCAGGTGTACCAGGCGTTCTGTGTTATGGTGGGCACTTCACGGCTTTGTGTTTAGCCGGCTTAGTGTGGTGGATGCGAGGGCTGCAGCAGCTGGCAACAGTACCCAACGACACATGGCTTGATAACTGCGTGCCGCTCGCTTGAAAACTGGGAACATGTGACCTGGAGGTGGGGATATAGAAGTGATAGACCAGGAAACTCCCGTGTGATAGGCGGCGCTTTACCCAGTAGCCAGTACTCTTTTTAGGTGCCTGGTATTGTATGCCGGGGAGCCTGCCTGGATAGCTGATGTAATCAGTGCACTCCGGTGCAACCATGGGATGCAACAGCGCACAGCTCCCCTGGGTGCAACAGCGCACAGCTCCCCTGGGTGCAACAGCGCACAGCTCCCCTGGGTGCAACAGCGCACAGCTCCCCTGGGTGCAACAGCGCACAGCAGTTTAGACTGGCGAAGGTATTCAGAGTGGTGGAGCATTGTGCTACACCACAAGCACTAGTACGGTGTTTGCTACTCTAATTAATGCTGACGATCAGTGAGCTGCTACTGAAATGTTTGGACATTATGCTTGCATCGCCTACCTGCAACGTCATTCGACACCTTAGCTGACATATAGCTGAACCAGATGCCGACCTTGTATTAGGCTGCACCTGGCTGCACACTACGTAAACGATTTTGCAACGCTTTGTCCGCTGGCGAGCAGCTGAGCGGCTAGAGGCAACTCCACAGCTACAAGGTAACTGTAACACATGTCGCTGAAGGGCACACTTGCACAACTTCGCAAACAGGTCGTAATGCTTTACACAGCATTGTTGAGTACACTTGATACCGCAGTGCGGTAGTTCACCAACCGCTAAGCAACATGATGCAGCAACTGTGCCAGCTGCCCATACCCCCGCCCATCCCAGCCAGGGACCGTCCATGCCTTCGTGCACGTATCCACAACCTAATGATACAACCCGCAGCGCTTCACAGCGCTACGACCGGTACTTACGTGCTAGCCTCATCACCTACGCACGTCACCCATCACCCATTTGTCACACCAACGTCCCAGCCGCATTGGCCCTTGGACCCGTGAACAGCTTCCCCTAGCCTTTAAGCGTTCAGCCGTGGATGCCGAGGCCGTGCTTGGCCTTGTCAGCAGTCTCCTCAGTGCGGTGTCCGGCCTGGCGACGACGGGGGGTTGATGGCGGGCGGCGCGATGGCGAGCGGGAGGATGGGGAAGGGCACCAGGGGAGGGAAGGGGAGCTGTGGGTCACATCATGGCGGGTGAATTGTGGGTTGCATGCGACAGTACGAACGGCACGGCGCAGGTGCATTTCCCAGGTTTCCCATATAACTACTGTACCAAAAGCATCCGCCGAAGATACACTGTGCTTTCCATGTACTTGTGCACCGTAGGACATTGCAGCACTTGCTGAGGACAGAGTGCTGACGGCGAGGGCAGTGAAGGTGAGGGCAACGCAAGCCCTCACAGCACGGCACGGTGTCCCGTTCCCAAGGCTCACCTGCTGGACAGTCTCCTTCACGCCGTGCTGAGCCTTGGTGGCCTGCGGAAGATAGTGGGTAACAAGTTATATTGACGCACATCCCACATCAGCGAACGGCTATAACATTGGAGCTGAAACAAACTGTGTTCCAAAGCCAGGGTCAGCGGACCCATGGGTCACGAAGTGATCCGGGACCGACAAGCATCGGTCGCGAACCGCCTCCCTTCCCACTACCCTGCCTCTTAAACACTGCACGCATTCCCCATTCCTGCTGAACAACCATCACGAAGACGCAGGGGTGCGTGCGGGTTTGCCTCGGCTTGCAAAACCCCTGTACTATGCAGCTCGGTATAACTCTGCGCTGCTTACCGAGGTCTCGGTGGAGTGCTGGCCGCCCACGGTGGCCTCCTTGATCTTGTCGCCCATCTGCTGCGCGGCGTGCTGGACCTGGGTGGCGGCCTCCTCGGCGCGGTGGCCGGCCTGGAGGCGGAAAGGCGGGAGAACCGGGACGGCGGGGGATTGAGTTAACGCAGGTTGCAGGAGGTCAAAATGCCGCGCAGCAAGGAGTAAATTCCAGGACTGGATGACAGATCGTGCAGGTCGGTGTGCGAGGGTTGTTGCCGTCGCGGGAACTGGAGCGAAAGCGCTTTCGCGACACAGCGGGACTGCGAGGAGCCCGCGTCCATATGCATTGCTTCCTCGATGGCGCACATCTACTTTCATGCCAGGCGCAATGGCTGCAGAGCGGCGACAGTCTGGCGCTAGCTGGCCTGCGCTCTCGCTTGCACAGCGCATGGCGCTAGCTGGCCTGCGCTCTCGCTTGCACAGCGCAGCCGTTACGAGACGCACCTGCTGAACGGTCTCCTTGATGGCGTCCATACTGCACAAGAAAGTGACGATAATTGATAAAAGCAGGTGCGGTTTGTAATGTATTGGAGGTTTGCTGTGTTGTTTGCTCTATCGTAGGAGGGCCGAAGGCCCTGGCTTTTATGCCGGATGATCGCGATTTGCCCCACGCCATGACGCTCTTAGACCCATGGGTCCTAGTCAGCAGTGGACGAAGCTGCTTGACACATCCAACAACGGACTCGACCTCAGCAACCAGTTCGCACGTGTACGCATTGTTGGTCTCAGTCTTGGGACACCTGGGTAGTCCCATGGGTTAGCATGGGAGCAGGGCCGCAAGCTCCGGAAAGTCGCCGACACGCCGCACGGAACCCAAGCACTTCGGCCTTTGGAAGTGAACTTTTAAAATCGCGCTAGGAAGATTTTGCTGCCAACTACATACACCTAGTGCAAGTACATTATAGTATATGGCTGCTTTCCGAGGCAAGAACGCGACGCCATGTGGTGGCCGGCTTTCGGGTTTTCCATTGGTTACATACTGGGCGAGTTGGCAACTCTGCAGCTGTTGGACCCTAATGGCCTGAGGCGGCAGCAGCGTCGCGCACAGCGGCTGCTCATCGCCGCGGTGCTGCGGCAGCAACGCGAGGCACGGGTGCAGCAACAGCAGCAGCAAGATGCCCAGCAGCAGCAGCAGCGTGTGCAGGACCGTCTGCAAGCGCAGCAGCAGGAGCAGCAGCAGCAGGGGCCTGAGCAGCAGCAACCCAACGGTTCCAGCGGAGACGCAGCAGCGCAAGAGGCAGTGCCGCCACCAGGGCCACAGGCCGCCGAGCTTGACCGTGGAGCAGCTGCGCCGCTCGGCACTGATGGCAGTAGCACTACAGCCCTCATCGAGCCAGCGCCAAGGAGATTCCCATTAGAGCAGGACGGCAGCAAGGTGCAGGCCCTGGCAATCGCAGCTGCCCTGGACCGTGATGCGGGCATACCGCCGCAACCAGCGCGGGAGGATCGCCCTGCCCCCGGCGGCAAGCTCGCGTTAGAGCAACAGAAGCCGCAGCCACAGCAGCCGTCGTTGCTGCCCCTACTGCCAGCTGCACCCGCCACACACGCCCGGCCCCTGTGGCGGCCCGCAATCGCCCCCGCGCAGCGCGCACCGCAGCCAAAGGTCGAAGCACCAGATGTGCAGGCCACAGGGCCAGACAGCCAGCACGCACGCATCGCCCAAGACTCCGGCGGCAGCACACCGCCGCATGCTGAGCCGTCGTTAACCCACGAGCCCATCACCACAGCGACTTGTGTTCGGGGGCCGGAACGCCCTCCCACCCTCACAGCGCCTCCGTCCCCCGCACCAGCAGCCAGCAACGCCCCCGCATCCCCTTACTCATCCCCTGGTCCTGCTGCCTCGGCAGCCCCAGAATCGCCTGCCACCCCAACCCGCTCCCCCGACGTGCTGGCCCCTACCGCAGCGTGCCCCTCATCCGCCTCCGCCTCCACCTCGCCTTCCGTCCCCGTATCCCCACCCAGCAGAGCCCTACCTCCCCCAAGCATGCCACAACCCACCACAGCGCCACCAGCATCGCCACCCACCGCTCCCTCCACCCTCACCTCCCCCTCCTCCCTCCCCCCGCCACCGCCACCACCAACCACCACCCCCAGCACACTACCCTGCTGGCGCACCGGCCTGCCCCACCCCCTGCTGGTCTACATCTGCTCCTTGGCCACACGTCCCGCACAACCCTCCGTTCAGCCGTCGTACAGCCTGCCGCCACACATGCTGCACCCGCTTCCCGCCCCACGTGGACTCCAACGCCTGGAGGAACAGCTGGAAGAAGATGAGGCGGCCAAAACGAAGCAGGGGCAACCCGGCGGTGCGAAGTCCGGGGATGCGGGGTGGACAGCTGCGGGGGAAAGGGGCAGCGGTGGTGCCGTACAGCCGAAGGACGGCCACAGCCGTGCTGACGGGCGGGGCAGTTACGCGTCAAGCAGGACACGTTTTCGCGCCCTGTCGGAGGAAGAGGACCTCGTACAGGTAGAACGCGAGGTGACGTGCAGCCTGCAGTTTGCGGATCGCGAGGACGCGGAGTGGGTGTTGAGGGAAGCGAGGAGGGCGCGGCGGGCGGCTGCGGCGCCGCCGGCGGCGTGCCGTACGGCGGCGGCGGTGCGGCTGGTGTGCCGTACGTGGCGGCGGGCGGCGGAGGAGGGGCTGGAGGCGCTGTGCCCCGGGGCGTGGCCGCACAGGCTGGCAGGGTGGGTTGGGGTGGGGGCTGGGTGCTGGGCGGGCGCTGCTGGGCGTGTGTGGGGAGTGTGGGTTACGTTACGCAACTCCGTGCTGCTGCTGGCTGCCTGCCGTGCCCAGGGATGGCGCCGGCTGGAAGGGAATTGGCTGGGGCTCAAGCGGTGGTAGGCTGGGATGCGGGGTGGGCATCCATTGACATTTTGACATTTTATGTTACATCCATGCCGCGTGTAGCACATGTGTCCTTCGCAGTCACGCGGCGTCAGCGCAAACCCGAGCAGCATGGCAAGATCTACAGATTGACTCGTCACTACATGCACAATATACATTGTCATTGATGTTGTGTCAGCCTGGTTTCGCGCAAGGTACACTAGCTGCTACAGCGAGAACAGCTGGCCGCTTCCGAAGCATCAAGCCCACCATTGTGGCTGCCAATAGTATGAAGAGTGTCGCGGTGAAAGATTTGCAGCGCGACGGGGCAGCAGAGTGGCGGGGCCCGTTGTCGCCTGGGTGAACACCGAGCGCCCACCCGGCAGCAGCGCAGCACAAACGCTCCCCACGATCTTTCCCCCCGAGCACTCGATTCGCAGGAACGCCAGATCCCCTAAAGCCCACAGCATTATGATGAGCTGCCTTGGAGCAAACTCTAAGCAGTTTCTGTGCCGCAGGCACACGAACCTGCCTCTTCTTGCTGCCCTGTTGTCACCTTGTCAACCCCTTATAAATCCGCCCAGCCATGCGCCATCCTCTTTACCCGCGGCCCCCAGGCTGCACCGCTTCCCCTTCCTGCGCCGCCTGGACCTGGGATGCCTGGGTCCCGACGCCTCGCCCCTCAGCCGCATGCCCGCGCTTCTCAGGCACCTGGCCCCGCCGCCCCCCGAGGTGCTGCGTCGCCCCTGCGGCATCACGCACGTGCACACGCACCCGGGGCTAAGCAGGAAGCAGCGAGGCTGGGGGCGTGTGGATGGCGGCGGGGGCAGCAGCAGTGGTGGCAGCGGCGGCGGCAGCGTGCTGCCAGTGGGCCTGCCTAGCCCCACCGGGACGCTGGTGGTCCCGTGGACGGACGGGCTGCGGCACTTGCAGCACCTCACGCTCAGCAAGCAGTGCTTGGTGCCCATCGGGTGAGAGGTTGGGAGGGACGATTGAGGTTTGTGGGCAGGTAACAAGCATGTAGTGTGTTGAGGAACGGCCTGGGAGGGAGCAGCTGGTGTGTGTCAAGGCGTACCGTGCCCATCGGTGCCCATCGGGTGAGAGGTTGGGACTTGGGAGGGAGGATCGAGGTTTGTGGGCAGGCTTCCAGCATGTATTGTGTTGAGGAACGGCTTGGCACGGAGCGGCTGGTGTGTATTACGGCGTACCGGTAGCTGCTCTCCAGCCCAACTGCAGTTACGTGTACGACGTAATGTTGTACGACGAGCAAGGCCTACCTTTGCGTCATGGCTCAGCACATTGAGCGGCAGCGCACCACGTCACGCACGTGTGGTGTGCCTTCCGACCGCAAAACCCGCAGGCGCATCGTGTACGACATCACCTGCAACGACGTCACCAACTTCCGCGCCGCCGTCATCGTCCCAACGGGACTTGGCGAGCTGACGCAGCTCCGGAGCCTCGCCATCGTGCCCACACGAAGCGCCGACAGCGGCACAGGAGCATGCGGAGAGCGTGGTGATGGGTACAACGTGCGTGGCTCTTTCCGGGGGCACGGCCTGGCCAGCGGGTACCACACGTGGCGTCCGATGCAGCCCGATGCGTGGGGGCGGGCGGTGGGCGCAGCACGGCGTGAGGCGGCGGCACTGGCGGCGGCGGCGGGCCTGGTGGCGGGCGCTGGCGGCGGAGACGGCGTGTTGTACGGAAAGTACGACAGCGGCAGTGATGAGGAGGGCGAGGTACTACTTGACGTGGAGGGAGGGCAGGAGGGGGTAGATGCAATGTCTTGTGCGGAAGGAGGAGGAGGAGAGGGAGGAGCAAGATCGCGGGGGCGGGGGAGCGTTCCCAGGGGTGTGCTGAGGGCGGCGGCGGCCCTGGCGGCGGCGGAAGCGGAGATGTACCGTACGGCCAGTTACGGCGGCGGCGGCGCCGTTGGCAGGGCCGTCGACGGGGGGCTTCCAGGCCTGCCGCCGCCGCTGCAAGAAGAGGATATCCTGCCGCCGCCACATTCCTTGCACCAGGCGCGAGGAAGGACCAGCATTGACATGCCACCAGCAGCAGCAGCAGCTACAGCAGCAGGGGAGGAGGAGGGCGATGGGTCTGCAGGAGGCTACGGGCAGGTGCAGCGTGGCACGGACACGTGTGCGCCGCCGTGTTATGCGGTGGCGGGCCGCACGCCGGGCCTGCCGCCGTTGAGCCGCGGCGCGCTGGACGGCGGCAGTGGAGGCGGCGGTTTGGACCCGGGCGGGTTCCGGGAGGAGAACCTGCGCCTGAGGTTTCGTGACGAGGTATGGAAGTAATGTGGGGAGAGTGCTGTAACGGCACGGCTTTGTTGTAGACGCGTTGAAGTGCGGAGGAAGTTACATAAGAGCGGATAGTATCCTAGAGCACAGGGGTGATGTACAAGTGATATGGAACAAGGTAGAGGTTGAGCAAGAGGGAAATGGGCGTGCAGCAGCGACTGTTGACTGCTGGCGCTGATACTGTTGTTGACATCACGGCAAGGTATGCATACGGAGTGTGGCCGGGTCGGAGCTTTCTTGAGCACAGGCGCCGAGCATCGCTGACGCGCGGCAGTATTGTGGACCATGTCGTACACATTGGGCTCCTGCATCCCTCAAGGAACGCTTGTCGTGTTCCCTACCCTGCAGATGTCCCGGCTGGTGCGGCTGGAGCAGCTGGAGGTGTGGGATGTGGAGGATCCGCTGACCGCCCTGCTGGAGACCCACGGGTCACCTACGCCCACACCCGCACCCACAGCCGCTGAGGAGGAACACGGGGACACCGGTGCTGGTAGCGGCACCGCTACTGCTGCTGCTGCCGCTGCAGCCGGGGGCAACAGCCGTCAGCAGCACCAGCAGCAGCAGCAGCAGCCGTATCCTGGGTGTGCCGCAGGGCGGTTGGTGCGGCTGGCACTGCACGGGCCGGCGTCCAGCGGCGGGGCCACTGCTGGGCAGCTGACTGCCCTCAAGGGGCTGCGGGAGCTGGTGGTGGGGCAGGCGGGCGCGGCGGCGGTGGGCGTCATCACAGCGGCGGTGGGTTGGGCACTGGGCTGGAAAAAGGGAGCCTAGGGGAGCGTGCCGTACACTGTACAGTAGTGCCGGTGGTCGGCAGCTCCATCTCATCTTGCAGTGGTGCCTCAGCGTGGCCCCATTCCTTCCCTCACGTGTACCGAAGCCCCCGCCACCTGTGCGACCACGCACTTCCAGAAGCGCAATAAACGAACGAAGCCCAAGGTGTCGTCACTGCCTGACCCGCTCATGCCTTCCCGCAGAAGCCCCACCTACCGCACCTCACACGCCTGGAGCTGCTGCACCACGGCAGGCCCAGCCGCCTGCAGCAGCTGCTGGGCGGCGCCGCGAGGCACGTGGCGGCCGGCATGGAGCACCTGGCGGGCGTGGCGGCGCTGCGGCTGCACCCGGCGGAGCTGCCGGCAGCTGCCGGGTTAGGGGCAGCTGGGGCGGGCGCGGAGGTGCCGGTGGGTCTGGTGATTGCGGCGGGCGGGGCGGGGCAGCAGGCGGGGGCCGGTGGGGCGGCAGCTGGAGGGGCGGGGCAGCAGGCGGGGGCTGGTGGGGCAGGGCAGCAAGCGGCGGGAGGGCCGGCAGGGGCAGGGGCGGGAGGGGGAGCTGCGCCTGCACCTGCGGATGGGGCAGCGCCGGCTCCAGCGCCAGCGGCAGCGGCGGAACCTGCACCTGCACCTGCGCCTGCGCCTGCCCAGCAGCAGGCGGGGGCGGGGGGTCTGCTAGGCGGAGAGGCCATGGTGGCGCTCCTGGACCTGGCGGGGGGGCCGCAGGCCAGGGTGGTGCCGCCGTCCATGGCAGCCATGGCAGGTGTGTGGGTGCACATGGCAGGCGGGTGCCGCTTGCTTGGGTACACCGGTTTCGGGTTGTGAGGAGGGGCCTCATGCACGTGGATGTGCACGTAGCGCCACTGCGGGCGTGAGCGCATGTTTGAGGTTAACACATACCTTCCTGCGTTGGGTGAGCGCCGTCAAGTGTTGTATGCGTACCGGTTTAAATGATATGCACCACAGCACCATGAGGAACCACCACGTCACTCCGCTCATCCAGAGCAACTGCCCCCCTGCCACCCCACAGGCTCCCTCACGCACCTGGACCTAAGCCACTGCGGCTCCCTGCGCCTGACCCACGGGTCGCTCAGCGCGCTGTCACGCCTCACCAGCCTCTCCCTGCGCGCCTGCACGCTGAAAGGCGGCGGGCCTGGTGCTCAGGACGCAGGGGCAGGCGGCGGCCAGGGGGCAGCCAACGCCGTCATTGAGGCAGTAGCGCCCCTGCTACTCAACATTGCTGCTGGGGTGGCAGGGGTTGCGGGTGGTGCGGGAGGAGGGGCGGCAGCGGTCCAGCAGCAAGGGGCGGAGCAGGGGGCGCAGGAGGGGGCTGGCGGGGCGGCGGGGGCCGGGGCGGAAGCTGCGGGTGGCGGTGGTGGTGTTGGCGGCGGTGGCGGCGGTGGTGGTGGTGGTGGTGGTGGCGGCGGCGGAGGGGCGGGCGCGGACTTGGGCTGGTGGAGCGAGCTGCGTGGGCTCAGTGCCCTCCGACGCCTGGATCTAGCAGGTGAGAGGCAATGCTGATCCAACAGGTGGTGACTCCCGGGCGCCCCACTCCTGCACAACCCGTACACCCTGACTTCGCAGAAGCATTTGCTCAATCTGTCTTAAACCCTTGCAGCCTTGCTCCTCATCTTATTTGCTCCGCCTCTCGCACTCGGCCCTGCGCAGGTTGCAAGCTGGGCCCCTCCCTGTCGCCGGACTGCCTGCTGCCGCTGTCTGGTGCGCTCACACACCTGGACCTGTCGCACAATGAGCTTAAGGATCTGCCGACCAGCCTACAGGTGGGTTAGGAAGGAATACAAATAGCGAAACAGGTGGTGTGTTACATTAGTGGTAGTCAAGCGGAGGACTCATAAGGCGTGCAAAGGCCGGCCGGCTGGGGTCTGTGGCAAGGTGAGTTGAAGAGGGGTTTCCGGGAAAAGGGTGGGCATTACATTGTTCCGTTGACGGCTGCCATCCTGTACCCAGAACGACTTAGCTGCTTCCCTACTACGGTACTGGCCGTTGCTGCTCTAGTGGTATGGCTAAGTGCATTCATCATGAGGCCTTGGGCGCCCCCCGAGCAACTCCATCTACCGGTATGCGCGAGCAAGCCCGTGGTGCTGCATGGTGCTCCCCTCCCTTGCCCCCAGGCGCTGAGCGCCCTGGTGGTGCTGCAGCTAAAACACAACCAGCTCACATCCCTCAACCCGCTCACCGTCACCACCTGCCCGCACAGCCCGGGACCGTGGCGCCAATACTTTAGCCCGCGCGCACGGCACCACCAACACCACCATCACCACCACCAGCAGCACCGGCAGCAGCAGCAGGGGGATCAGCTACCATCACCACCATCTCTGCAGGGGCAGTCGCCGTCTGCGGGACGGACCCGTGGGTCGGCCGGCGGGCCCTGCCCCTGGTGCTGTGGGAGCCGGCTGCTGGTGCTGGATGCGTCCTTCAACTGCATCAAGCAGATGGACCGGGGCACGCGGTGGGTCGCTGGGTGGCTCTTTGGCTGATCCTTTGAATCGCCTGTGCGTCTCTGCTTGCAACGAAGTCCGAATGTCCAGTACGTCTCGACCCCCGCTGAATGCGCCATCCGAGACCTGGTGTGGGTCCCATACGGATGCCTTGCCTCCGCCGTGCTTCCATGCACATGACCTGATCTCCCCTGCTCCTACTGCTACTACCACCTAACCCTCGCGTTACTAGTATCTTGTTCCCCCGCTCCCCCGCCCCATACGAGTACTGTGTTCCCCCGGCCCCCCCGCCCGCCATGCAGCCGCCTGTCGTACCTCCGGCTGCTGGACCTGTCGTACAACCACCTGGTGTCCCTGCCCCTGGCCCTGGGCCACATGCACCACCTGCGCTCGCTGTCGGTGCGGGCCAACCACATGGACGCCTTTCCGTACGCAGTGCTCCAGGTGGGCGGCGGGCAACGTCGGGTGTCGGACATACCATATGCGTGCTTGCTCATCACGTCTCAACCATCTGCTGACTGATGTCGACGGAATCGTCACAAGGTCGTTCAAATGGCCGCTGTCTGCAGCGCGCACACCGTAAATGCTCAAGCACTTTCCATGTGCTGCATGTCATGAGCCAACTTGTTTATTACATCCCGCCCAACGCACTGATTGCCCAAACCCGCAGCTGACTTCGCTGCAGTTCCTGGACCTCGCCTACCAGTCCACCATCCTGTACGACCCCCCGAACGCCATCCAAACCGTACGGCCGACGGGCGCCCGCAGCTTCGCCGTTGACTGCTTCGGCTCAGTGTCGAGCGCGTGGGCTCCATGGGCCGTGGCGGAGATGGAAAAGGAGGTTGGGAAGCTACAGCAAGAGGAGGAGGAGGCAGGGTACGGGAATGAGGAGGGGGAGGGGGAGGGGGACACGGACGAGGAGGAGGAAAACGAGGTGGAAGGGAGCGGGGTGCGGAAGAGTGATGGGGAGGAGGGGGCTGAGTACACGGGTGCCGCAGGGTACAGCCTGGAGTTGTGGCGGCTGCTGCATGAGTCTGATCGTGAGGAGGGGAAGATGGAGGGGAGGGAGAGGGCAAGCCGCCGCAGGGTCGGGGGCGGCGCAGGAGCAGGAGCAGGAGCAGGTGAGGGTGGGGGCTCTGGGACCGGGACGTCGGAGGGGATGCAAGAGGGCGGCGCAGGGGCTGGAAGCGTCGCGGCGAGCGCTATTGGGGACGGGCCAGGGGATGGAGGCCGGAGCAGCACCAGCGGGGGTGGGTTGTGGGGAGTGGCGGCACTGGCCGGCGCAGCCGCCAGGGGTGTGCTTGGCTTGCTGCAGCCCCGCCGCTCCCGCGCTGGACCTCCTGCTGTCGGTACGGCTAGCTCTCCCGCTCCCAGCGGCCAGCCGAAAGCGCTGACGAAGGTCGCCGCCGGCTTGGGGCGCAAGGCTCGACGAGAGCGGCGGCGGGCGCTGGTGGCCAAAGCCCGGGGGCTGCGCAGTGGGCCGTGTGCGTTGGCGGCGGAGCTGGCGGCCCTGCCGCAGCTGCGTGTGTGTGTGGCAGACATGCAGAGGGACAGCCTGGCGGTGGCGGAGCTGCTGAGGCGGCTGGGGGTGGACGTGCGGCTGCTGGGGTAACATGGGGTAGTGTGTTAGGGGGCATTGGGTTAGGTGGTTCATCAGGCGGGGGTTGGACGTGCGGCTGCTGGGGTATCAGGGAGTTGTGGGTTAGGTGGTTCAGGTGGCGAGAGATTAAGGCAGGTGGTAGGCAGTAGGGATGTGGGTGATGGCCGGGAGACATTCTGGTATGGGTTTGGCTGGGGCGGGAAGCGGAGGAGCGGGGATGTGGGGCAACGTCGCCGAGGGCTGGATCGGGCGTAGAGATGCAACATAGCGTGTGCAAGAGGGTAGAGTGGTTACCGTTGCTGGCAGGGCAGTTGGGGGCAGGAGCGGAGGGCGTGCGTTGGGAGGTGCAAGGGTGCAGGTACAGCTTGGTACAGCTGATGAAGAGAAGGCCATTGCCGTTGCACTAACATCATTCAGTTGTGTGAAGCTGTGGAACGTTGGGTCAGTTTGGCGGCTTAGCGCGTGCAGGACGAAATAGGACGGTACGGCAGGAGGGCGAGGCGTCGGCCGGCATGGAGGAGTCGGTTGGTGGTTGCACCGGTGGTGAATGGGCAGCGGCTGCCCACAGGCTGTAGTAGTGTAGTAGTGTAGTTGGGCCCGCAGCAGAGCCACTCTGATATCTTGCCTGGTAAAGCCGCATGTTGTCCTGGGCTAGGCTTGGCTGGGCACGAGTTCGGACAGATTGTCGGCACCTCTACGGCTCAGCACGCAGGCACCGACGTGAGCAACACGTTTGACCTCTTGCTCGTGTACGGCAGAGCCGGCAACCATATTCCACCGCTCAAGAACATCACAACCCCGTACGGACATGTCAGCAACCCGCAGCAGCGCCGGTTGCCTCTCTGGATTTCTGGTGTACAGCAGGAGTAACCGACGGCTCTACTGCTCTTGGTGTTACAGCAACTACCGTACGCTGCAAGTCGGGTACCGGCAGTTGCATGCCGTGCCCAACAGCGATACATGACCCGACACGGGTGACAGCAATGCAGACGGCGAACACAAGACCGTCATTGAGGCTACAGTACCGTATTGTATGTTCCGTCCCCTTCCAGCGAGCAGACGTGCACCCAGCCACCTACCTACATTCCATCAACCTGACCGCCCTATGGCACACTACACCATGCTGCCAATTCTGCGGTCACGCGAATGCCCTTCTTGAAGGTCGAGCAAGCGGGCAAAACGGGAATGCTACTTTCAGCCCAGCTTTCGCCCCTTCGAGACTCTTCACCCGTTGCCGTACACAGCATCAATTATCTAAGCAGCCCTACACCCTAAGTCCCTACACCCTGGTCCGTCTGGACCCAACATGGCACTGGCCACCGGCACGAGCGTATAGCAGCTGCTTGCACAACAGTGGTCTGCGAAATGCATGGCTTTGATTTGTGTTCTTCCTTCAGCGGGAGCAGGATGCCCACTCCTGTGCGCAAACACTACCTGCATGCCACATGACCACCCATTACTACCGGTAAAAGAAACAGTACGGAGGCAGGGGCACGCCACAACATCGACAAGCCATATCCCCGACGATCTCGACAAGTGATTGAAATCTCAGACAGCCCACCTCCACACCTTGTGAGCGAGATCACGTGCTTGCAACACATCCACGTGCAAAGGTTCGGAGGCTGCTGCCAGCATGAATACTTAAATCTTCAAGTTTGCATCATCCTGCCATCTGGCTCTATGAGCTACTTGTCTGCGTGAGCTACTTGTCTGCGTGAAGACATCTCCTACCCCCGCACCGGTGAAGTAAGGCCAAAATCGTAACACAACATAAATACCCAGCTACTCAGCGCTTTCGTGGTCATGCACTCCCCCTCCTGCCCCTCCTCCCGCAACCACGCTCCCGTGCGGCGTTTCGGTTTTAATCCAATAAATTACCAATTTGACGCCATGAAGTTCCTCCGTTGCCACAATGTCCGACGCCTCGAGCTGCCCTATTCAGACGGACAGGCCCAAATAATCGCACCGCACGCGATGGGGTCCCGCTTGCAAGCGTCAAGCCCTAAAATGCTCCCGCCGTGCACCTCCGATGCGAGCCCCAGCTCGCAGCCCCCTTGTCACCTACCGCTGCTGCTCCAGGGCCTCCGTGCCTTGCGTACTTCTACCACACTGGCTGCGCTCGCTCCCTCAGCTCCTGCTTTCCCGCGCGCATACGCACACGTGCCAGCCACGTGCCCCAGTAGCAGCCACACGCCTCCCGCCCCCTGCCCGCCAGACGCGTCACCGCTGGCAGGTGTGGCTTAGCTAGCAGCCACAGGAAGGCCAGCACCATGCATGTGTTGAGCGCCAGGATGATCGCACCCACAGCGTTCTGAGGGAGTGGGGACGAGCGAAAAGCGGGCGCTTAGCATGAATGTCACCGGCAGTGCAACATGCTGAGCAACCTGCACAGCGAGTGCGGCTTGATGCGCAAGGTAGCGGTCAGGCCAATAACATCCGGCACGTACGTGCGACGTCCGAGCAGGGCAACTTGTGGGTCTCGCAGCAACACCATGTTGTAGGCATGATGCCCGACCTGCCACGTGTCCTGCATTCCCAGCGCAGGTATGCTATCCAGGCCCCCTGAAGTCCTGCCACCGATACCAGTGTGCGGCCGGAGTGCTCAGCAACCGTTCAGCCATGTGAGGTAAGCCACCCTCACAGTTCCCCCGCCCAGACTCACCACTGCCGCGCCCTGCACGGGGTCATCGCCTGTGAAGTACAGCCCCAGCGTGATGGTGAGGCTGAGCACGCTGAGTGACATGAGCTCCAGCACCACCAGCAGCCGGCAGCGGATGGGCGAGCAGGCGCCGTTGACGCAGCCAATGGCCATCAGCACCGCCGCCAGCAGCAGCGCCTGCTGCAGGGGCGTCAGCGCGCGGCCAAACACCTCGGCCGCCACCAGCGCCAGCGTCTGCAGCAGCAGCACGCTCTCCCACCACCAGTAGCGGGGCCTGCAGCAGGGCAGACAGGACAGGACAGGACAGCACACCGACAACTGTAATGGAAGGCTCCAGGTGCAGGTACCTTCAATGTTCTTCAATGCAGCTTCTCCAATGCAGCTACTGCTTGATGTTCGTCAATGCAGCTACGTTTCATGTCCTTCACTGTCAACTTCCCATAGGGCAGCATCCATGGCCAACAATTTCTTTCAACTCACCTGTACCTGTCGTACAGGAAGCCGTACAGCTGCCGTACGAGGTCATCGTGCTGCAGGGGGTCGGGCTGCTGATGCCGCTGCCGCTGCGGCTTGTCACCCTCCACTTGCCCGGCGGCGTACCCCCAGAGCCCAGTACTGCTGCTGCCTCCCCCGCTGCTGCCACTGCTGCCGCCGCCGCCCCGCCGCCGCCGTCGCACGGTCCACAGCAGCAGGAACGAGGCCAGTGGTGGCACGAAGCAAAACACCACGATGGCCACCGCCCCGATGGGCACGTGCAGTGCGAGGTGCCTCCCCGCGTAGCACTGCTGCTGCATGTCCGACACCCAATAGCCGTACCGCCACGTGGCCCGCTGGTGGGCGCCGTATGGCCCCTCGCCCCGGTCGATGACGTAACAGGAGAACACACCCAGCGCCGCCTGCACCCAGCTGGGGTACAGCACGAACACGGCGATAAGACACACCAGGCCCAGCTGCTGCGCCAGCCGTAAAGAGCGGTCCACGACCGACAGCGCCTGGCGGTTGACCAGATGCACGTGGTCGCCGAGGGTGTGCAAGGCCCCCGAGACGCTCGTGGACACGGCCCTTGCCACCTTGCGGCCTTGCATCTGGACGGAGGAGGAGGCGACAGACATGGCCCTCCACCAAGTGCCCGTACTGCTTCGGGAGCTGCCGCTCACACGGCTGTTCCCAGTCGTGCTGCTGCCGCTGCCGCTGACCCGATTGGAGTGGAGGCTGGTGCTCAGGCGAGTGGGTAAGGCCCCACTGGACGTGGGACTGATGCTGCACGACCAAGTTGCCGACGGCAGCCGGCTGCTAGTCCAGAAACGACGTGAGCTGGTCCTGGCGCTACCGCCAGAGGGCTGACGCGAAGGGACCTGACCCGTATCCGAGCCCTCGGAGTGGACGCCTTGTTTGTGGCCAGCGCTAGAGCTCCTGCCCTTGGGTCCGAGTGAGGAGGTGGAGGATGGGGAGGTGGTGGGGCCTTGCGCTTCGGTGCTGCGCGTGCGACTGAGCTGCTGTGGGGCGTAGTTGTCACCGGAGGGGCGGCTCATGTGCATGGAGGGGCTCGTGCTGCTAGGCACCACGGGCCGTATGAGCGCAGCAGGTGCCGCCAAGATCCTGCTGCTCCGGGTGTTGCTGCTGTGCCTGCTGGCCTGCTGCTGCAGCTGCTGCACGCCCTGCGTCGCACCCCGCGGCCCTGCTTCTGCATCCTCCTTGCCGTGCTCGTGCTCCTCTGGGTCTTCTGGAATGGCTGACGTCAAAGCAAAGGGGCTCTCGCGGCCTTCGCACACCGGTCCAGCACCACTGGGTGCAGCACGGAAAGGCAGACAGACGTCCACCGCATTCGGCTTTTTGACGCCTTGCACCTGCTGGGTTGCTGCACCAATCGGAAGCTGCCGGGGAGAACCGGTGGCCTCCCACGAAGGATCAACCATGATCGCCACCTCCGAAGCCCCCGTGGGTGCAGCTACAGGCATTGCCGTCGCCGCCGGTGTTGCTGCGGTGGCGGCTGCGGCAGCTGCGCCTGCACCGTCTGCTGCGGCTGCTACCGCCCAGGTCTGTGAATCACTAGAACCCTGGGAGGAGGGGACCCGCGGCTTGTCACTGTCGTATAACCACGTGCCAAAACGACACGGGCGTCTTGGGGAGGAGTCATGGCCAAGCGGGGCGAGGCCGCATCGCTCCACGTGCCCGACCGGCGCGGGCTTCCGCACGCTGCAGATGCATCCTGCGCGTTCACGTCCTGCCGCAGCTGCTGCTGACCGTTTCCGCTAGTTTGCGTGAGCGACAGGGCGGGCAACCCTTCGTTATTGGACTCTTCCCCGTCACCTCTGACGACAATGCCGTGGGACTGGTGCTCCGAGGATTGCTGCCCTGCTGCAATGTAACGGTACCCCGACGCATCGGCCAGCGTTGACGCCGCCGCAGCCGCCTTCGCCGCCGTGATGCGTGCTGGCAAGGAGATGCCGTTGCCGTGGTAACGGTCTGCAGCAGCCGTCGGTTCGTCTCCCGCTGACGCCATGCCGTACTCGTGCTCGTCCGCTGCTGCTGCCGCTGTTGGGTTCCAGTGGCTGCTGCGGCGCAGCATGGTGGGCAGCTGCACGGAGCGCAGCATGGGCCGAGCACGGAAGGCGGCGTACCTGCATGTACGGTGCAAAGGGACGGGTCAGTGGAGTGTGACACGTGGCACGTGTCAGATGGCACGTGTCAAGTGCGAAGCAACAGCTCCCGGCGTCCAGGAACAGCTCCCGGCGTCTGTGAGGTGCCACGCAGCTTGCCCGTGACAGTACCTCAACGTGCGAGCGCATGCGCGTGCACAGCAATAGTAAGGTCAAAGCGCGAACTCAGGCCCAAACGCACTTGTCCACTGCACGGTGTGGGGAACGTACTCTTGACACGCTGCGTGCTCACAGTACCGACCCAGGTGAAGCCGGAAGCACACCGCCCGCGCCCGCATCTCGCGGCCTACAGCCGCAAACTTGTCACCAACAGCCCCAGTGAGCGATGCAACACCAAATGCGCCCTCACCTGACAGCCCACAGCCCCAGGCTTGCCGCCACCACGCCGCAGGGTATGAGCAGCGAGCCCAGCAGCTGCGCCGTGGCCTGCCCCCCGCTGTCCATGCCCGGCACCAGGCATGCGGGGGAGAAGCCCAGCAGGCTGCCGGCCCACGTGAGGGAGGAGGCGGCGGCGGCCACGGCCGTGATGGACTGCGGGTAGTCGATGTTGAGGCGGGCGATCACCACAGCGTACTGCACGTGGATGATGGCGATCTGGGGGGCAGGCAGGGGAGGTGGTCGGTGGCGTAAATGTCCGCATTGATGACCAAAACGGGAAGGTTGCTGGCCGTCGGGCATTCATGACCAAAATGGGAAGGTTGCTGGCCATCGGGCCTGCCGGCCTGAGGCTTGTAAGCGAAGCAGCACGCTGACCCGCACGGCTCCCATCCGGATGAGCATGTATGCGTTCCAGCCTGTTCCCATGAACGCAACTTCCCACCTTCAGGATCTCGGCACCGGATGCCTCCTCCTCGCCAGCTGCAACCTGGGCGTTGTCTCTTTGCCGGTTACTAGCGTCACGACCGCCGAGCTGTTTGCCACCTCCTGACGCAGCCTTCTTGCGCCCCAGGTTCGCTGCCGCCGTGAGCAGCACGAGCCCCACGCTCCCCGCAAACGCCAGCAGCCCCAGCAGCACGGTGCGGCCCACACCGGGGCACTGCTCGCACTGGAATCCCGGCTGCAGGTAGTATCCCGGCTGGCAGGCGGCGCACAGGTTGCCCGTGTACCCATCCGCACACTGCAGCTGCGTGTAAGACAGGTTGGACCACGCGGCCTGCTGCTGCAATCCTAGCTGGACACTGTCTTGCTCTGACCTGGCGCTGTTGCCACCGGTACCACCAGGGCTGGTCTGTAGCACCCTTGCCCTGGGGGCGCCTGACAATGCGGCTGCTGCAGCTGCCGGGTTGTTCTCTTCCAGCAGGCTTGGCTCGTACCACAACAGGCAGGGAAGGCCTTCCTGCTGCGCCTCCCCCGGGCCTTGCCGCTGCCCACCACTGCTGCCGTTCCCCGCCGCCGCCCCCGCCCCCGCCCGCTGCCCCAACAGCCCCCGTGCCGCTGCCCCCGCCACCACCCACAGTCCCGGCCGCCAGCTGCTCGCGTACCACGCAGCCTGGCAGGCAGCAAGCGCCCGGCTGCGGGGGCGGTCCTGTGCGAGGCCTGCAGGCACACCCGTACCTGCGGCCGAGGCTCGGCTGTCCCAGGGGGTATCCCCAGCACTCTCCCCGTCATTAGCTTCGCCGCACGCAGGCGGGTAAGGGCACCTGTGTAGGGCTGTGGAGTTGGCGGCGCTGTGCCAGAATCCCGGCAGGGGCACCAGCACCGCACCCCCGGGGCACTGCGCGCCGGCGGGGCAGTTGCGGCACGTGGCTGCGCCCGCCCCGATACCGTTGCCGTTCAAGCCCCTGACGAGAAGCGTTTGGACGGTGGCGTTCAGCTGGTCTGACGTAAGACCGGCCGCGTCCCATTTCCCACCGCCCTCGTCCCCCGAGCCTCCAGCTGCTGCTGCTGCTGCCGTCCCCAGCTGCTGGCGCTCGTCCCTCCACAGGCCCACCTGGTCCGCGCCGCACGCCTGGCAGCTGGTCCAGGCGGGCTGGCCGCCGGGCAGGTCGGGGCCCCAGCCGGGCAGCAGGGAGTCGCCCACGGAGCAGGGCAGCAGGCGGACGGGAAGTGACAGCGGAGGGACCTGCGGCATGAACGAGTTGGAGGCCGGGTTGAGGACAGTTTTTGTGTGCTTACACACCGTACTGCAACAGGGCGGTAAGCTAAAACAGGACGAGGCATGAAAGCAGGTGGCAAGGAATGCATGCCTGCAGCTGGCATGCTGTAGTGTAAAGGCACTGAGCTGCCCTCGACTCCCACCTTGTACACCCCCGTCGGGATGCTGGGATGCCGGGTCTCTGTGTGGTGACGTGATGCAGCAGGGTGAACAGCTGACCCGGAACAAGGCTACGGAAGTATGTGGCAAGGTATGCATGCCTTCAGTTGCTACCTAGAATGTGAATACATACGTGTTATTGCGCTCGAGTCCCCACCTTGTACACCCCCGTCGCTGACCCCACGCTGACCACCAGGCGGTACTCCCCCGGCCAGCCACGAGCCACCACCTGGGGCCACGCCGCCACGCCGCCAGACATGCGCTGCGCCAGGCTGCCGCGATTGGAAGAGGCGGAAGCGGCAGAGCTAGGGATGGTGCTGCTGCTGCCTTGATCGCCGGCAACCGAGAGGCCCGAGTCCAGGATGGCAAAGCTGCTCGGGGCTCCGGCCGGCAGGGCGGCGTTGGCCGGCAGGAAGGCGGGTTGGATCTCGAGCTGTGCAGTGAGGGTGTCCACGTCTGCCAGAGGTTGGTCACGGGGATGCATTATGGTCAGCTTGTCACCGTTTAACCAACAACCGGCCCATGCACGCACCGTAACGGGCCAACAGCTGCTCCAACAGCGCCAAGCATGATCCGTGTTTGGTGCTCTCTGGCGACCCTTCCTCACCTGCCAGCACTGGTGCCCCGGCGGTGTCGTACAGCTGCACACGCAACTCAAAAGTCACGCCGGGCCGTAGCAGCAGCCGGCTGGCGCTGCCACTGCCGCTGCTGCCTCCACCGCACCCAGCCGCCAGCACACCTGCACCCACGGTGCTCGCGCTGCTGTCTGTTCCTACGCCTGCTGCTGCAGTTAACCCAGCCACCACCTGGCCTCACCACCACTTGCTGCTGTCTGAATAGCACAGCACCCAGGCAGGAGGGCACAAGCACCGCCAGGTTTGCAAAACGCGCTGCATCGCCCGACCCGCTGCTGCCGGCAGTGCTGTTGCTGTCAGTTACACTGCTACTGCTGTCTGGAAAGCCCGCTGGGCGTGGTATGGGGTCCGTAGCACTGTCGGCGACGCATCCGCGCAGGCCCTGCAGCCGAGAAGCTAAGCCAGAACCGGCAGCAGAGGAGGAGGCGATTCCGATGGAGCTGGCAAAGGAGGAACTTGTGGTGAGCAGGACGCTCACAACAGCAGGCTGCTGCTGCCGCTGTTGCTGTAAGTCAGCTGGGCGCTGTTGCTGCTGCACTTGCTGCAGCTGTTGCAGTGCGTCCTCTATGGTAGCAGTGGCATTGTCTCCGGTAAGGCCAGCTGCTATGCTGTCAGCCGTCGGCGCGGGGCCAGATCCGGCGCTGCTGCTGCGGGGACGGCAGGCGGCGTGTAGGGTCGGCATCGATGGGTCCTGCGACCACACCCGCACGCCAACCTGCGTGCAGACAGGCATACGAGCATCAGTGTGCTCTCAAAACCCTGCCAATACGCCCGCAAAAGCACGCATACTGACTGCTGTCAATAAGGCCTGGCCGTCAGCAAAGCTACAACAGTGTGCAGACATCGGGCTCGCATATGTCAGCCGTACTGCACGGCCTTCGCATAGCTTACCTGCTGCTCTCTTGTGCCCGCTACTGCCTCCAGGCCCCTTGTCAGCCGCGTGTCCCCTGCCTGTCCCCTGCTGCATCGTCCGCTACTGCCCCCGCCCCCCGGGCGCCCCCCGGGCGGTTGGTTTGGCGCGATGTGCCCCAAGAACACAACCTCCGCTTTGCAACCGCATGCTTGCTAGTCAACGGCACGCCGCGACATGCTGTTGTGCGGAACGCCCGCAACAACACTTGGCAACCGGAAACCCCCTGATGCAGCTGCGGGCATGTGGTCCTGCGTGCTGACGCGGTAGATACCGTAGCTGCAAACGTGCCAGTCGCCCTTGCCGCCTTACCTGCTGCATCTTGCCAGCTTCCACGTCCGCCCCCCTTGGCAGCCGTGTGTTCCCCGCCAGCGCCAGCAGCCAGCAGCCCGACACGGCGGCACGTGCCAGCGAGGACCAGCCCTCGCCCATGGGTGGGACCAAAGCACTGCCAACGGCAGCTGGGCCGTCCTCCCATGCCTCTGGGGGCTGGGGGGCGGCCGGTGGAGTGTCCTGCAGGTGGAGCAGCCATCGAATATCCCAGCAGTATGGTACGACGTACGATCAGGAAGCGAGCAGCTCGCAGGATGGTGTTGGTAATGGTGTAAAGCATACAAGCTTTGCGAGCGGTTGAAGGATACACTCCGGTGCGTTGCGACGCAGCAGCACAAATGCGCGGTATAAAGCTTCACTGGCCGCTTACCGGTGCGTTCGGGATGGCCGGTGGAAAGCCTGGGGTCCGAGGGTGGCAACGGCGGCGGTGGTGGCGGAGGCGGAGGCGGAGGCGGTGGCGCAGAGGGCGGAGGCGCAGAGGGCGGAGGGTAGGGCGCCAGCGGGGTGCCGGCGAGGGAGGGGAGGGTGTGGACGGCGGTGCCGACGGCGGCGGCGGCTGCGCTGCGGCACAGGTCTGCGTGGTAGCGATGCCCCACCCGAAGACGCCCCTGTTGCCCTCGCTGAGGTCCGTGTCCGTCAGCACCGCCGCCACCCGGCCGGTGACGTACAGCGCGCCGCCGCGCCCGCCAACCCACATGCTATCTCCTCCTCCCGAGCTGGCCCTGGTGTTGTTGGCAACAGTTGATATGCTGCCAAGGGCTAGCTCCGCTGTGTTATCAGCAAAGACGGACCCTTCCAGCATCGCCAGCATGCCGACGCTGCCAGTGCCTTCCCCGCCCCCGTCCAGGTGCACCCCTCCCCCCGCCAGCGCCCTGTTGCCCCGCACTGCCACCCCCTGCAGCAGCACCCGCCCACACCCGCCCGCGTACACGCCGCCACCGGTGGCCTGGGGCGCTGCGTTACCCGCCACCTCGCACCCGCCAAGCAGACCCAGCCATGCACAGCCCTCCGCCGCCACGCCTCCTCCGAAACCCTCCGCCGCCGTGTTACCCCGCACGCTGGTGTTGCTGAGGCTGATGGCAGCGCCCGGGCCCACCCACAGCCCTCCGCCCGCCGACCCCGCGCTGTTGCCCTCCAGCACGCTGCCCTCGACCCACAACCCCGGTAAACCGCTACAGCCTCCGTAAGCGTTAGTGCCAACGGTTGGAGGTGCCTGTGGTTGCTTTGCACCTGAAGCCGCCCGGCGGCCAGCGGCAATGTGCACAGCCCCGCCAGCATTCCTAGCCGTGTTGTTGATCACTGAGAGCCCGTACAGGCTCGCCGCTGTAGCTAGTGTGCCGCCTGCGGTGCCTGCACAACCAGCTGCTGCTTCTGTTGGTGGCTCCGGCAGCTGCAGGTACAGCCCTCCTCCATCTTGAAGGGCGCTGTTTCCCTCCCACCTGCTCTGCCCCACAACCAGCCTGGTCCTGCCAGCCCCACTCTCAACACCCCTACCGCCACGGCTGTTGACACCCCTGCCGTCAGGGCCGATGGCGATGTAGGCTCCCCCGCCCGTGTTCGCTTCATTGCCCTCAAATGCGCATGCGCCCTCAAGTACCGCCGTACTGTCCTGCAGGTCCACGTACGCACCGCCTCCCCTGACTGCCGTATTCCGTACAAGGGAGGTGCCAGCGCCCACCACCAGAAGCCGGTACGCACGGACGGGGATGTCACCGTCACTGCTGCTGCTGCTATCGCTGCTGCTGCTGCCTGGGAAAACGCTTTGGGCGAAGAGGCCTCCGCCCGCCACGTTGGCAGTGTTGCGAGTGATAACGGTGTCGTTGACGGTTAGCCAGGAGGGCGGCGGGGCGCCGGGCACTGCGCAACAAGCAGTGAGCAATGGGTAGTCTTCGTTACGGCTTCGTGTTGGAGCGCCTTTGGAAAATCATGTCATTAGCAGGTCTGGACGTGGCAAACAACATACAGCAGTTGGCGAATGGAGATGGGGTGCCTGTAGCAAAGGCCTCCGTAGGCCCCCAACGCAACTACCCACTAGCGCCTGTCCGGGTGTGCTTATGATAGGAGTTGTGGGCTGTGCCACATGCACCTCGAGGTTGTCGCCTTGCCACTGACCTTCTTCGGCACATACGTCACCGCATTTCTATACGTTACAAGATAAAGCTATTAACCTGCTTGCCTAACACGTGCGTACCTCGCGCCGTGTCGGGGCCGCAGATCCAGCCATCAAGGACTGTAATGACACGGCCGCCCGAGATGCCTATCAAGACGGGCAGGTCGATGTCCCACGCGCCCAGCTGCGTCTCCGGCTGCGCGCCCACATTCGCCGTATCCTGCAGGAGCGCCACCCCGCCGCCGCTGGACCCTGCACTGTTGCCCTCCACCCTCACCCCGCCCCCCAGCCGCGCTGCACACCACACCAGCGCCACCGCGCCGCCCATGTCGCTGGCCGAGTTGCCCCGGAACACGCTGCCTTCACCAACCGTTAATACACAGTTCTCCGTCCACCAGCCGTGTGTCTTAGCGCGCCAGGCCGGAGGCACGTGCAGGTACAACGCACCGCCCATGCCAGCCTGGGGCGTGCGGACAGTCGTCTGGACCACGTCCGTGCTGCTGTCTCGCCCAGCCCGGTTGGACAGGAAGGTGCTGTTCAGCACCAGCACACGAGCCGGGGCCGTGCGCTGACCCACGTTGGTGCTAACTACCAAGTGCGGGTTGTGCACCGCCAGCGCCCCGCCGCCGCCCGCGGCAACATTGCCCTCAAAGTGCGAGTTGCGGACGCTGACGCACGCTTCCGGCTGTCGCCTGAACCAGTCCCACGTGTAGGGGTCGCTGAAGCAGGTGAAGCCCAGGGCGAGGAGCAGGCCCCCGCCATGGCCGCCCGCGGCCGTGTTGCCGGATACAAGGGAGTCCTCCACCGACCACACCACCTGTGTGTCGTTCGTGTCGCTGCAGTACACCGACGGCATGTTCTGCATGGAGGGCAGGACAGCAGCACACGTCTGTAACATCTGCAACAGCTGCAACAACTGAACCATAACAAGTGTTACATCATATCCAGACGTTGCACACCATGATCTTGGATCCTTGCTGGGCATCAAGCGCAGGGAGCATCGGTCCTTGGCATGCATGGCTGATCCGCAACGGCACACGCATGGCATACCGCAAGTCACTATCTCCTGTACCGCATCGAACGTTGGAGTGACAAAGCTACAAATGGTGGCAGCTGCAGCTGCATGCCCACCCAGCCAACGCAAAATTGTAGTGATTGACGTGTACAGCAACGCCGCTGGCGACTGGCCCCTGACCCCTGACCCCCCGTCCCCCAGCTCACCTCGTGGTCATACCCGCTGCTCATGATGCCACCGCCTCCGCCCTTGTCCGCACTGTTGTTCACAACCGCAGCCGACCGCAGCTCCAACTGCTTCAGCAGTCGAGCGAACACCGCCCCGCCGCCCTCGCCGGCCTGGTTGCCCTCCAGCCTCGACCCATGGGTCACTTCCACCCTCTCCAACGTCGCATTTACGTACACGGCCCCGCCCCTGGCCGGGGTGTACCCAGCGAACCGGTACTCATCCAACTCAATCTCGCTGCTGTCCCCTGCGACGTTTCCTCGCAAAATTGACCCAGCCGTAACCACCAACGACCCCATGCTGCTGGCTGCTACAGCCCCGCCGTTGCCACGTGCCCTGTTGCCGGACAGGCTGCTGCCGCCGCTGACCTCCATGTGACCCAGGCGGCCACCAACGTACACAGCACCACCTGTGCCTAGCTCCCCCAGGGCCCTGTTGCCATCCACGGTGCTGCCATTTGTGATTATGATGCTGCCCACGTCGCCCGCAGCCATTAGTAAGCCGCCGCCGCCAACGAGCAAGAGGTACCCGGCGTTGTTGTACGACACCGTACTGCCGTTAGTCACCACGACCGAGCCGACTCTGCCTGCGCTGGACAGCGCCGGAAACGTGCCGTTGCTCAAGCTGCTGTTTGCAATGACGACCGAGGAAATGTCGCCAAGCGCGTAAAGCACGCCGCCGAAATGTGCAAGGACTGAGCTGTCGCGAAACCGAGCCTCCCCGACGGAACCGCCTGTATACACTGCGCCTTCTCCACTGGTCAACAGCCTGTAGCAGTTGGCTTGCATATTCGCTCCGTCGACGTCTATGCTGCCAACGTCTCCAGTAATGCTGGCAAAGCTCCCGGCTGCGGTCGCGAAGTTCATCTCAGCCGAGGCGCCGGCCAACAGCTCCAGGCTACCCACGCTCCCCCCTACCCACAATGCTCCACCCGCGCCCGGGGCCTGCGCGTACACGCCGACAGCACCCCCTTCACCGGCCCACTCAGACGCCACAGCGCAGTGGCCGTACCGGTATGCGTTGTTGTAGCTGAAGCTTGTGTTTCGGGCGGCAAGGAGGCCGACGGCGCCAGCAACGCTCACTGCTCCTCCAAAGCACGCGTCGTTGACGCCCAGGGCTGAGCCGTGCAGCTCCAGTCGGTCTACTGCGCGGTGGGTTCCCGCTGAGGCGTCGCTGCTGCTACTGCTGCTGCTGCTGCTGCTGCTGCTGCCGACGTGCAAGACGCCCCCGCCCAGCTTAGCTTTATTACTGGTGGCGTTGCAGCCCTCCAGCCGCATGGTTACCTGCGCACAGGGTCAGGAAGCAAGTACCGCACGTTACAAACAACGTGTCGGGCACACTACACTGCATGATAGTCCTGTCTGCAAAACAGGAACCCCTGACACGGGCGCGGAATGCTCCGCTGGAGCCATGCCATCGGGACCAGGCTGCACCATTGCCACTGCGGCACCCTTAATACTTACCCCTGCCGCATGCACCGCAGAACAGCAGGCCACGGATGGAAACATGGCACACTGGACCTACTGGTTGGGATGGCCACCAGGTCCAACCCCGCCCTGCTCACCACGGTCAGGTCCACCACAGCCAGCAAGCACTGACCCTGGCATTGATGGGCCACCATCTCGTGTCACCCCACCACCACCACCACCACCACCGTGCATCCCACCCAACCCTGCTCACCACGGCCAGGTCCACCGCAATGACCCGGTACTGTACGTGCGGCACGCACTGACGCAGGCGTTCATGGACCACCATCTTGTGTCACCACCACCACCACCATGCACCCCACCCCACCCCGCCCTGCTCACCACTGCCAGGTCCACCACGGCCAGCACCGCCCCGCTCACCATGGCCAGGTCCACCACGGCCAGCACCGCCCCGCTCACCACTGCAAGGTCCACCACGGCCAGCACCGCCCCGCTGCCGCCGCTGTTGCCCTCCACCGCCACCCGCCGCAGCTCCACACGACCCAGCGGGGTCCGGGGGTCCGCAGCCGCCGGAAGGGCAGGCGCGTCCACAGATGCACCGGGCGGAGCCTCCAGTCCGTCAACGGACGGCATACCGGTACTTGCATCGCTGCCTGGCGACGGTGCAGCCGGGGGCTGCTGCAGGCCCCCTGCTGCTGCTGGTGGTGCTCCGGGAGGGGCGTGTGGGCCAGGGGCCAGCGGCGCCCCCTCATCCGCGCCCAGCACCACAGCGCCGTACCCCAGCTGCCCCAGCCCCTCCACACCCTTGACCGGTCCTGCCCGCACCACAGTGTTGTTGATAAACGTACCGCCGTCCAGCAGAAAGCTGCCGCTACCGCTTTCGCCGCCCTCGCCCCCGTTTGCTTCCTCATCCAAGCTGCTTGCGCTGCCGCCGCCACCCTCACCCACACGTGCATACTGCAGCAGCATGCACGCCCACCCGTGCGCTTTCTTGACGTTTGAGCAGTGCACCTGGTACGCCTCAACGTGCCTTAGCCCGCTGGCACCGAAAGCACCGTACACAGGTCCAGGTGGGGCGGCGGCATTGGGGTCTGGCGGGGCGGCCACTGCCTCTGGCGGGGCGCTCCCACCCTCTCCACCGCCGCCACCTTGCCCCGGGCCCCACAGGTGCTGCATGGTGAGGTTGCGCACGGTGAGGCGCTCGCAGCCGTCGCACTGCAGCAGCGGCCCGATGGAGCTGAGCGGCAGGTGTGTTAGCACACTGTCAACCAGCACCAGGTGGGGCACCCCACGCAACGTGACGCCCCAGTCGTCCAAGCCCCCGGGGGCGGAGGGGTCGATGACCATGGGCGTGTTGCCGTGTGGTGAAGGTGATGCTGGAAGGTGCGTGCTGTTGTCCGCTGTGTGCTGCGTCCGGAGACGCAGCTCCACGCCGCACACGGACAGCTGCGGCCAGTCGTCCTCAGCAACGGTGCCATGAGTGACATCCGTTGGGGCCTTGAGAGCGTTGTATAGGGCGGCACCAACCCACGCGGTCAGCTTCGCTTGTTGGGACTGTGTATCTGCCGTTCCCTGCGGCTGCCCCTGCTGTTGCGCCAGCTCGGCCTTGGGGCATTCCCGGGAGTCCTGGTCCCAGCAGTGTAGTAGCGACCGGACACCAGCAGCTGCTGCTGTGCCCTTGCCATCGCCAGGTGTGATGGTGCTTGGGGCGGCGCCCTGCAGGACCACACGGCACGTGTGCGGCACGGCCGGTGGGACCGCTGGCAGCAGCTGGGGTGGCGCGGGGTCTGACGCGGAGGAGACGCCTGCAAGGGATAAGGCCAGCATTGAGGGCGAGCAACCTCAGGTACGGAGGCTCAACGCACGCATAGATGCACAAGAACGGACAGCGTAGCAGCGCTAGCACGACTGTCGTTTTGTGCCAGAGGAACCGGGCGGGCCTCTTGCCCTGCAACGGTGCAAGGGTACGGCGTCTCAGGAGACAAGGCAGCAAGCTCCCCGTGACGTTTTTGTATTTGCTTGAAGCAAGATGGTGACAGGTGCATGGCTGCTGAGGTTGCATGTGACTGCAGTACTTCCGGAATAAGTGAGCGGCTAAGCCCCTCTACCCCCTCACGGCAACCTGCGGCAGCCGGCAAACCAACGGCCACACCGTTTCTCGTCTTCCGCACACCAACAATGCATCAGGCTTATCTACTTACGGAACTCACTCTTACCCAAGCAATGAGCAGGTAAGAGGATACACAGTAGGAGTGCCAGGGCCTTGACCGCGGGTAGGCAAATAGTGTAGGTCCCCACGCTGCCCCACGCTGTCGTAAGCCAGGAGCCCAGTGGGCTTCGCTCCATCTATTTCCAGCTTTTCTGATGAATATATGGATCTATGAAGATGATCTCGCTGTGTAGCTTCTGCGCCATGCATGCTACTCGCATACTACGCGATGCACACCACCGCGCCCTAGCTGGCAACGAAGATGGTGATATTAACTGTCATAACGTGTTGGCTTGCAGCTTTACCCGTTCGCGCGGAAGTGCCTTGACGCCCTGCCGCCCTGGAGCCTGCTGGGTGTCCATGCCGGGAACTCTAGCCCAGAGTAGTATTATGGAACCGTGCGGAATGCCCACCTATCTTGTGTTAGTTTCGGATTTGAGGACTATACGGTTGCAGGCAGGAACACGCAGTATCATCTGGGGTGATCTGGGTGTACCGCTCGCTATCACACAGGCACCAGTACTGCAGCTGTATTTTCAAACACCGCAAGCAAATTAGTGGAAAAATACACCACTGTTGCTCAGGGTGTAATATCTTGAAACTGCGAGTCTTAGGTACACGTACATTGCGAAGTTCGGACGGAAGTTGGGTTTTGGCTTGTTCGGTTCGAGGCCACGAGGCCTGAGCCAAACCTGGGGCTTTGGGCGGCTGGCCCGCGAGGAGCGGGCCAGGAACCAAAGTGCAGGCCGCGCAGAAGGTCCTCCTTGGACTTGGTTAAGCGAGAACCCGAAGGATGAGCCAGGGTGAGCCTGGGGGAGCTCGCCAACAACCCGAAACGCACACTGACGCACATGACACCTAACGGAACTGCAGGAGCTACCTCAAGCACGCAGTACTTTTATATGGATCAGTGTCTGCTACTCACCAAACGGCCAACGACCCTATAGCGGCAGCACCCTTTCTGCAACATCTGAATGGAAAATTGCACCGTACACAACAGATGTCCCCATTCCAAGGCATGTGAACAGATGAAAACTGCGCGCCGGCTAGGATGGTACGGTACCGGCTTCGCTACTTATGCCCGTAAAGCCCGTATTCACTGCACACATCGGACGCACGGCATGCGAGACACGTGGCCGCCGTCCTGCTTTATGCGGCCCATCCCTTCCTTGACACCATCCAAAGCGCAGCAGGTCACCCGACACACGCGCCGCTCGCCACCCACATCGTAACCACAGATCTAGGTAGGGAACAGGACGAGCATGTTGTGTATCGCGAGCATGTTGTACATCGCTGTGCCGTGAAACCACAAGGCTGCATGGTGCACCTTCAAGCAGCACCCACCATCAACTCGCCTCTCGCTGCCCCCTCAAGCTCCCATCACGCGCACTCGCATTCCTGGCACCCGTCGCCACAGCCCCGTCCCACTACACACTGAACCCCAAAGCGGGCGCTCCATCACCCCATCCCAAAGCCCACGCCGCTCTCTCCCAGCACTGCTGCTCCATCTCTGAACTCCTGTCCCTCGCAAGCTGCTGCTCCACCAGCCAACCCCTCACTTGTACGCCGCCGCCGCCGCCGCCGTCGCTGCCGCCGCCAGCACCGCCGCCCCCAGCGCGCTCCCGTCGTGGCTCAGCGCAAAGTTTACATGCCCCGCCAGCTCCGCCCCCACCTGCCGTACAAGCGCGTCGTATAGCATCGTACGGAAGAGCCCGAAGCGCTCGTACACGCCGCCGTCGAACGCCACCGTGACCTTCTTGGGCAGCTCGCCGGCTCCCTCCGCCCCCGCCTTCACCCCCGCCCCCCAGCCAGTGTGTCTTAGGATCGCAATCAGCGCCATGGCGGTTAGCTCCGCGCTGCGCTGCGTCACCATGCGGCACACCCTCTGGGCAACCTCCCCTGCTTTCCGGCTGGGCCGGTACACGCCCAGCTCGCGTGCCAGAATGACACGTGTCTTGAGCAGCTTCCAGGAGCCGTCCTCCGCAATCTTGGCCAGCGTGGCGGTGGGAAGCGCGCCCGCCTTGGCGAAGGGGGCGGGTACGGCGGTGGCGGTGGCGGGCGCGGCGGAGCCGGCGGGCTGCGGCGTGGCGGCGGCGGCGGCGGGCTTGGTGCGGAAGAGGCCGGGCACCTCCTTGGCCAGCGTGTGCAGGATGTTGCGCGCGGCCTCGCCCAGGAACATGCCGGACAGCAGCTTCTCGAACAGGTACTTGCCGGGGTTAGGGGAGGTGGCGTCCACCTGGGTCGGGGTTAAGAGGGAACGCAAGAGGGTCGGCGGGGGCCTACACGGTGTGCGGCGGGCAGCTGGAGGTTGTACAAGGGTAGGACCGGCCGGACGTGCAGTGCAAGGGGTCTAAAAGCGCGTGATACCAATACCAAGTTGAAGGGAGAGGGAGACTTGTCCTCCTCCCACCCGCCTGACCCCACACGGATCACCCTTTCTTCGCCACCCACCCACCCCACTCACTAGCGACATCAACCCCACCGCCCACCTGCAGGTCCTCCATGCACCGCGGCAGCTGCGGGCTGAAGAACGCGCCCCACTCCATGTTGATCGCCGTGCGCCCGCCGCCCGCCGCCGCCGCCCCCGCCGGCGCCGCCCACTTGGTCAGCCGCCCCAGCTCCTCCACGTAGCACGCGTTCGTGCCGGTGCCCAGGATCACGCCCACCTCCGTATCGCTGTCGAGGTACCGCTGCGCCGCCAGCACGCCCACCGTGTCGTTCAGCAGTACGGCAATACGGCAGGGGCGGCCGGCGCGCTCCAGGGCCTTGGCCAGCAGGACCACGGGATCCTTGCCCACCACCCCAGGGCAGGTGAAGCCCTTGGTCCAGTCCAGCAGCACACCAGAGGCCAGGCCGGTCTGCTGCACGGCGAAGGAGAAGCAGAAGCCCACCACGGGGAGGGCCTCACGCTCGGGCTGCGACTGGCCGTCGCGGTTGCGCTGGGCGGCGGTGTCGGCCTGTGGCGGTGGCAGGTGGTGTCAGTGGTGGTGTTGGCAATTGCAGGTGGGGTGCGAGTGAGAGGGCCAGTTAGGCAGGGAGCTCCATGGAGAGCGACTGGTGGCGTACCCATTGCTCCACACCGCACCAGCCCGCGGCATTAGGCCGCCCCGCCCCCACCCACGCCCCAACGCCCACCCGCCCCCATTCCAAAGGCCGTGCTTCACTGCTATCTGGCTAGCTGGTACCTGCCGAAGTTGCTAATCAGTCCGCCCTAGCCCGCCAACCCCTCCCCCGACCCTGCCACTACTACTATTCGCGTTACTGCTTTCTTCTTCCCCGACCCTACACCAGGGCTTACGACACTCCGCTTAATGGCCGGCCCAGCCCTGACCTCAATCCCCACTCCCACACCCGCCCCCGGCCCAGTGCCCACGTATGGTCTGGTGGACAGGGACCGGGCCAGGGCCAGGGATGTGGAAAAGGGACGCTGTGGTGCGTTGGGTGCCAGCTGGCTGCAGCTCACGTCCCAGCCCCAGGTCCAGTGCTAGCGCCGACAAAAACGCCCTCACCTTCTACTTGTATCAGTACCCCAGCACTCCAGCCCCACCCTCGGTCCTGCCGTACCGTGATCACGGCACTTGGCTGCGTTGCTTTCGAGTTCCAACCTCAGTCCCTTCACTCGCTTCTCTTCCCTTCCCCATCCCCTCACCTGGTGCTTGTCGATGAAGGTGGACAGGGCGCGCGCCAGGAAGTCGAACAGCTGCTCTCCAGGCCCCGTGTACACGTGCGGGGGGATGGCCACCTCCTCCACGTCGCACGCCGCCACCTCGCCCTTGCCTGGGCCCAGCACGCAGCGCATGACGCGGAAGTTGGTGCCGCCGACTGTGGGTAGACAAGGGGAAGGGATATTGGTGCTGTGGACTGCAGGTACGGGTCGGTGCGGGGTCGTTGCGGGGTCGGGGCGCCACGTCCCATGTGCCTTTCCACGACGCGGAAGGTCGTGCCGCCAACTGTGAGGGGGGTGGAGGCGTTGGGTACACGCTGCGCGGCACGTGGCGGAAGGGGGTGGCGCTGACTGGGAAGGGAAGGGGCGGCGAGGGGTCCGAGCTCGAGCCATGGCGCATGTGGGTTTGTGCCAACAAGTTTCGGGCACCATCGCAGCATGTGATAGTGATGGGCAGGTGGTGAAGCAATACAAGGACACGCGTTTGCAGTGAGCCGGAGTATCAGGGCGCCTCCCAAGGGATGGACCAGGTGCGCGGGGGAGGGACACAACAACAGGGACCAAGTGGACAGACGGAGATAGGGACATGTCTGAGCGTGCGCGGGAATGCAATGTGTGCAGGGCCGTAGAAACAGATGGTGCATTGGATTGAAAATGGGATGCTTGTGGTCATGGGTGCATGCCGATCCCTGTCCAGGTAAGGTGCTCGACTGCGCTGTGGACCTAGCTGCGAGGGCACCTCCTGTGGCCCGACAGCTAGACAGTGCATGCAGCCAATGTGGGTGGCATGGGAGTTGCAGGCTGTGATGCAGGACAGCGCCATGGCTACACAAGACGGGTCGTGCAGCGCTCGATCTAGATCAGGGCTACCCCCTACGCTCTAGCGTTGCGCCCCTGCCAACCAAAGCCCTAGGGCAAACCCTACACTGGGACCCGCAACAGGACACTTGAGGACCCGATCGCCACGGAACAGCAACCAAAGCGGACTTCACAGCATCAAGTCGACCATTGAACATAGGTACATTTCATTCTGTCAACTTGATTCGTTGCGGGGCGGTGATCTAGCAAGACTGCTCTGTGCAACATGCTGCCCACTCACGGTCCAGCGCGTAGCACTCCCCCGTCTCCGTCCCATCGGGGAGGCGCGTCACATGTGTCGGGATCATCATCATGCGCTTCCCGTCGACAGCGACGTTCTTTGTCAGCCCCTCCCGCATCTGCGTCGTAAACTCCTTGCTCAGCTCCGCTAGGCGCTGCTCGTTGGGGATGAGCTGCTCCTCGTATCGCTGCACCAATTTGTTGAGCTTCGCGCTCAACTCGGGCGTGAGCCGGTTGCCATTGAACAGCCTGGGGACACCCACGAACAGGGCCATCGCGCTTGCGGTGGCCACCGGAAGGGCCACCGCCATACGAACGTCGTGTGTCATTTTTAATCGCCTGTGTTATGCCGGGTAAGGCTTCGCTTCTGGGTGCGTTTAGCTCAGTCCCGCAAAGTTCGTTGACGGTTTCAGATGATTGCAGTTGGTTGAGCAATGCTGGCTTACGAGCAGGCGTCCGATACGGGCATGAAGGCCGTCTGCAAATACTTTTATGCTTCAGCACACGTTAATCTGAATACATACATGACGGGTCCGTCTGCTGCTTTACGACATAGATCCCGCCTTACGTTGTGCTCATCAGTGCTCGCACAAACAAACCAGTTTTGCTGTTTATCCTAGTCGGCTGTGAGTTGTCCAGCAGTGTGGCGGGAACAAGTCGATTGGCTGGGCGTGGCTGAAGTCACCACCTCGGGCCCTGACGGGGGAAGGCGGAGCGTGCTTGCACCCTGCATCCCTCAACCCACGCGTACCAGCACTCATCAGCCTTCTGCCAAAAGCAAAACCTTCCGCTCAGCTTTAATAGCACCAGCAAACGAGAGCAAAACTACGTAGGGAAGACCAGTGCCACACGTGCTGCGGATACCACTACTCCCCACCCCCAGTCCCACCCCCCTCCGCTCCTCCCGCCTGTTACTCCGACATCCGCTCTCCAAATGGATAAAGCCGCTGACCACGCGCGGCAAGGCGACCTGGACTACTTCCAGCAGCTTCCGCCCGAGGAGCTGTCTCGGCTGTGCAAACGGAAGGACGAGGACGGGCGCTCGCTGCTGCAGTCTGCTGCCTCGTCGGGCTGTGTGGCATTGTGCGAGCTGTTGGTGCATGCGGGGGGCGCGGGGGCGGTCAACGACGGGGACGAGGAGGTGAGGTGCTGGAACTGGGTGTGCTGCAGGTTGGGCTTGTGTGAGAGAGGCTGGGAAGGGGTTGCGAGCTGCTGATGGAGGCGGGGGGCGCGGGGGCTGTCAACGACGGGGACGAAGAGGTGAGGGGCTTGTACTGGGTGTGCTGCAGGTTTGGCTGGCGTGAGAGAGGCTGGGACGGGGTTGCGAGCTACTGGTGGAGGCAGGGGGCGTGGGGGCGGCCAACGACGGGGACGAGGAGGTGATGGGGGGCGTGTAATAGGTGTACATGAGGCTAGGTTGTGTGAGAGAGGCTATATGAGCTGCTGGCGGAGGCGTGGGGACGGTGATCCTGAACGGGGTGAGGTGAGGGGTGGAGGCAGGGGATTACGGGCCGGGGACGGCGGTGATGCGAAGGCACGGTACAGGTGATACGGAGAGGTTGGGACGTGGTGCGTGGCAACGGCAAACGGGGAGGGCCGGGATGATGGGATGAGCCGTATGGGTGTAGGGCTTGGGCGTTATGCCGAGTTTGAGGGGTTGAGGGGTGCTAAGAGGGGGAAGGGATGACTAGGTTGTAGAGACGGCGGGGTGCGAGGGTTGTATGGCTGGCAGGCAAAGCTAGGTGTGGGTTGGGTGGCATACGGCTGGCCCCATGGGTGGGGCAAGCTGCGGGCGCCGACCCGGGATGGCTCGGGGTGTAGAGGGACGTTTGCATTCTGGACAGGGGCACCCTCCAGGCGATGGTAGGAAGTCCGGCGCGCACAGGGTGACGGAGCGTATGCTGATGCTGCTGCTCCTGCGGAAGTTTATGGACCCCCTGGCTGGCTGGCCCCTACAAAATCCTATTACCTCCCTTCCGCTTCCATTGCCGGGTGCTGAATGCAAACGTTCCCTTCCCTGTTCCCCGCCCCGTCCTGCGCTGCAAGTTGCGGAAAGTTATAGACGGGGCTGGGCCCCACAAGTCCTACCACTACCCAACCGTTTCCATTGCCAGGTGCTGAACGCAAACGCTGCCCCCTGTTCCTTCCCTGTCCCCCGCCCTGCCCCGCCGCCCCAGGGCTGGACCCCGCTGCAGTCCGCGGTGAGCTGCGGCCACGAGGAGGTGGTGGCGCTGCTGCTGCGGCTGGGGGCGGACGTGGGGGCGGCCAACTCGGGCGGCAGGACGGCGCTGCACTACGCGGTGAGGCCGGCGGGGGCGGGGGCAAGGGGGGACACAAAGTACTTGTCGAACGCAAGGAAGTCGTAGTGGTGGTGGTACGGTGCGCAGTAGGCCAACCCACTGTTGTAGCGGCCCGCCTTGTCCACTAGCTCCCGCAGCTCGCGTCGGCGGGATGGCAGGGGGGCGGGGGCCAAGGGGGAGGGAAGCCGGCGGGGGCGATGCAGGCGTTGGCACGCGCGGGTGGAACTGCTGCTAGGAGGCACTGCACTGTCCCGTTACTTACCATAAGGACGGTGCTGCACTACGCGGTGGGCCCGGCGGGGGTGGCAGGGGCGGCAGGGACATAGTGTAGGACGTTGGCGGGCGCGGGAAGACGCTCTGCCAGGAGGCGATGAATACCTTCTTCGCTGCGTGTGCGCTCAACTAGTGGAGAGTGGTCGTCCAACGCTCATCTTATGCACTTCGCCTTCGCTGCCCGACAGGCCAGCAAGGGCAAGCCGGCCGTGATCCGGCAGCTGCTGGCGGCGAAGGCGGCGGTCAACGCCACGGACAGCACAGGCAGCACGCCGCTGCACCGCGCAGCGTCGGCAGGTGGGCGCTGGGTTTGGGGTCGGGTAGGGGAGGGGTATGCGTCCGAAGGGTGGCGACGCAGGCTGGGACGGATTGCTTGCACGGCTCTATGCGGGCGCGCCGTTGTACCGGCCAGCATCACTGTGTGGGTGTTGGCGTAGCAGGCCATGCGAGGGGCAGCAGCAGGAGTGGAAGTGGTGCGTGGGGTGGGGAACGCGGCGAGGAGCGGCGGCCGGACGAGTGGCAACAAGTGGCATGCGGCGAGGAGCGGCGGCCGGACGAGTGGCAACAAGTGGCATGCAGCAACCAACCACTGCAAAGCCTAGTACCATGCGCGTGCGGGACCCATGGGGTGTAGGCGTGTAGCGCTTCCCTTGCTGTAGCTGTATCGCAGTCCTCCAGCAATACTTGCATTGGCAGAAACCTAGCCGCCAAGACGTTCTCTCGCCCCTTCCTCACCCCATATGCCCTCATGCTCCCTGACTCACCCGCAGGCAAGAGCGAGGCTGTCCGCGTGCTGGTGGAGGAGGGCCGGGCGCGGCTGGACGCCCAGGACCTATCTGGCGCCACGCCACTGCTGGTGGCGGTGCAGTGCGACGCGTCGTCCGTGGCCTACTACCTGGCCAGCAGGGGGGCGGGGCTGGAGGTGAGGGGCGGGAGGAGGGAGGGGGGCGGGCATGGAGGTGAGTGGCGACGTCGTAAGTTCGATTGAGGGGCCGTGGGTGGTGTGGGAAGTATGGTATGTAGCGGTGGAAACCAACCCGGAAACAGCTGCCTTAGGCTAGGTTCTCGCCCTGCAGCCGGTGGGGGCATGTATGGCCGTCATCCGGCAGGTGTTTGTGCTTGAGGAAGGTTCCGCGCCACCCAGAAACAATCAGATGCCCTTTAAACCTTGTGTGCTAGCAAGCCCCGCTTAGCTGTACTCCATCCCCCTCTGCCTCCGTCAGGTTGCCAACAAGCTGGGGGAGACTCCCCTGTCCGTGGCGGGGGAGAACGCGGCGGCGCTGAAGAGGGCGGCGGAGCATGGCATGGAGGTGGACGGTTAAAGGACTGTGCCGGATGCTCGGCAGTTGGAGCGGACGTTGATGCCCATGCCTGTGACATGCCTGCAACGGCATGGAGGTGGGCGTTGGAGGAAGCTGGGGGTTGGTGGGCGCGTTCCCTCTACCCCACAGCAGCAGTTGAGGCGGATGTTGGTGTCGCGGCATGGGGATGGACTGCGAGATCGGGGGTGGACCCCAGAAGGGGTGTGCAGGTGTGCAGGTTGGAGCTGTGCAGTGTCATGCAGTGCCAGCCGTGCACAAGCCTCGTGTCGGGCCTGGAAGGGATAGCCTGGAAGGGCATGGCGGCGGGTGGGGCGTCATGGACTAGGAAAATAGATGTAAGCATACGCCCGTGTTGCTTGTTGCAAGATGTTGCAGCCGCAGGGTCGGTTGGTTTGGTGGGCGAGCCAGCAAGGGGCGGGCGACGCGGGCGGCGGTGCTCTGTCGCCGCGCCATGAGCACGGCGATGGAGTTGCCGAGAGGTCGCCGCGGAGGCGTACCGTTGGCGGAGACGGTTGGCGGAGGGGCCACAGCGGCCTGCTGCGTGGAGGCCATGGGCCGCGTTTCTGCAAAGGCTGCGTCACGACCGGCTGGTTGCCAATGAGAAGTTGTACCTGCTAGAGTTCAGAGGCCTGTGGGCCGCGTTCCTGCTAAGGCTCCAACACGACCGGGCTGGACTTGAGGTTGGAGGTTGCCGGTCTCTCTGTTGATACAACGTACGGCTGCTCGAGATGTGAAGCTGGTGGGCGGTCACTGAGCTGTGCATGTGCGATGTGCATGCACTGGCCGGGAGCACGGCGGCAAGGGGTGGGCAGCTTGAAGTTATTCGCGTAAAGTAGAAGCATGGCGATTTGGGGGCAAGATCCAGGGCAAGCGTAACCAGGGTAGCGCTCGGCCGCGCCGGTACGGCACGGCGGTACGGCAGTCGGGCGGCCTCGTTCCGTTGCCGGCGCATCCGTACGGTGCTTTGCGGGGGTTTCAGGATGGTACCGTATGCGACGTCTTAGTAGCCAGTCGTTACATGCACCTGGCGCCCTGGCGACACGGTACGCACAGCGGCACAGGGAACGCTGTTGCACCTGGTTGCACCAATCGATAAAACTTTTATCTGATACAGCCCTGGCACTGTCGGGTGCATAAAAACTGATTGGGGACTACACACACGTTGCGCCATGGCAGCCTGTGCAGTACGTTTAATTTGAGTTGAGGGGCACGCACCGGAGCAGTCGCTACGACTCTTGTAAGCCGCAAGGGGATACATGGGTGACACGGAGACCCGGGCTGCTGGCGGCATAGGCGAGAGACCGACAGTGCTTCCGGATGTGGGGGTACACTGTGCATGCGTGACCGTAGTATAGTAGAAACTGTGATACCGCACTTATAGAGGGCCGAGCCAGGCTGAGCCCCTCAGATACCGTCGCCAGCACTTGGCGCGTGAGCACAGGAAGGCCACCCAGCTACGCCGGTGCAGTTTGGTACGGTACCATATTCCAGTTGACTACGTGCAACGGGGAACCGGCATTCTCACACCGCAACCTGCCAGCAATGTGGACTACGAGTACCAATGAAGTCTAAACACCCGCCGGAACACAGGACAATGAAGGTCTACACAACCGCCGGAACACAACAGCCGTGGAGGTACCACTGTGTGGCAAGGCCCATTTGCCAACCCACGCAATGTCTGCACCCGTAGCACGTCTGCTATGGCCATGTACAGCGGTTATCGATGGGGGCATTGCAACTACCGTATGCTATGCAAACACCGAGGTACGGTGCTTGGTACCAAACATAGGGGCACCACTGTTAATGCCATGTCATCGCCGCCAACGCATACAGTGAGCGTTCTGCGTCGTCTACCAAGCAGGCCACCCAGCTGCTGCTGCTGCCGCTGCTGCTGCCGCTACTGCTGCCGCTGCTGCTCAGCAGCAGTCTCGATCCACTCCATTATGCACGCCGGGAGGGAGAAGGACAAGAAGCGCACCTGCGTGCAACAAGGAGAAAGCAGCAATGGGTCCTGAGGCCCTAGCCCCACCTCGTGCCGAACGTGCCGCTATGCTGCCGGGCCGGTGCATATGGCCAAGCCGGGCATGCCTTGCACTGGCAACCGTGGTCACAGGGACACACACGCCCTGCCCCGCAGCGCCACTAGCCGGCACAACCGCACATTCAGCTGTCGAGACCGCATTGCGGCGCACAGATGTCCACAAACACCACCCCAAACGCTGCCACTCTGTACCTTGGGTTGCCCTTAACCTACCCGCTCCAGCGTTGGCCCCGCTTTGCGCAAAGGGACGCGCAGCCTAGCCAGCGCCCGCAGTGTCGCCGTGTCGCCCACTCGCGCAACCTCCTGGACTGTGTGGTCCCCCACCTGATGAGTTAGCACGGCAGCAGAGAGGCAGGAACACGTTAGCACACACGCAATGCTCCCACCCCGACAGCTGGCGCCAAAACGGTGTCTAGCGGCTGACTGTAGCCTGATAGCTTGTCGCTGGTGTCAAGAAGCGCCGGAGGAGACCTTCAAGAACATGTGCTGCTTCAGCACACAGCGTGACCCGTGCACCCTTCCAGCCAAGTAGGGTAACACTAAAACGCGCTCGTGCACACGACAACTGTACTGCGCATGCAGCAAAATCCTCGCGCCCATGTGCAAAGCCTGGCAAAGGCAGTAGCACAGACAGCTGCATGCCCGGCTTCCCCACAGCCGATTGCCCGCCCACCACCTAGGTCCACCCGCAGGGCCAACTCACCAATGCGGAGCACCCCTGGCTTACCCAGCTGGACCCCAGCGCCACTCACCGACATGGGGCACCCCTCGCTTGCCAGCCACTCGACCAGCTCCACGTTGCCGGCTCGCACCGCGGCGTCAAAGACACCCCCATCCAGCGCACAGCCCCGTCCGCGCAGCCAGCGGACTGTGTCCAGCCGCCCACTCAGCGCCGCCCCGGTCATAAGGTGCTGCGGTATCACCAGGCCAGCTCGCCCCTCCTGCCCGAGTGCCTGCTCCTGCGGCACCTGCTGCCCTCCCTGCTCGCCCAGAGCTGCCTGCTGCTGCTGCTGCTCCTCCACCGCCTGCACCAGCCACTCCGCCACGGCCACGTGCCCCGCCGCCACCGCTACTTCCACCACGTTCCGGGCCGGGGCCTCCCCGGGATACCTCCCGCGGCCCCCGAAGCCCTTTGCCAGCACCCCCTCATCCGCGGCCCATGGCTGCAGCCCCTCCGGCCCCAGCACCCCCACCAGCCACTGCAGCACGTCCAGTCGGCCCGCCTGCGCTGCCTCGCACATGAGCCGCCGGGGAGGCATGGGGCAGCCGTGCTCCAGCAGCAACTGCAGCACTGCAATGTCGCCTCGCTCCGCCGCACGCAGTGCAGCCCCTTCGCCGATATGCGCCCCAAGCTCCATCAGCTTCTTGAGGCAGGCCGTGCTCCCCTGTGCCGCACACCTCTCAGCCGTGTGGCAAGAGGGTGACACCTTGACACAGGCGGAGGCGAGCAGCCACTGCACCCTGTCCAGCGCCTCGTGGTCCGGCAGCAGATACCACACGCTGTCATCGCACACGGGCTCCAGGCCCGCCCCACCGGGCGTAGGGGAGATGAGCCATGCGACCTTCGCCTGCCAGTCGGGCGTCGTGGAGGTGGCAGCAGCAGTGACGTGGTCCAACAACCAATCCAACAGGTCAACGGTGACTTCCAGGAAGCCTCTCGGAGGCAGAGGCGCGTTGGCGAGCTTGAGGGCGTGGGCGCGCTGGAGAGTGGACAGGTCGCAGCCGGCAGCGGCTCCGTAGGACAGCTCCGTGTAGCAGACGGGCCTGGTTGCAGGGTGCTCATGATGCAGCTGCAGCAGCCACTCCGTCAGCGCCCAGTGGCCCCAACGCGCTGCGAATCCTGGAGCTTGGGGGCTCCAGGTTGCGCCGTTGTCCAGCAGCCAGGCCGCGAGCTCTTTGCGGCCAGCTGCCGCGGCAGCCTGGACCGCACCCGAACCAGCAAGCGAGGCGTCTGGGACACGCCCGTCCGCAGTGCCACCAGCCTTCGCAGTTTCCAGGAGCAGCTTGCATACGTCAATACTACCCCCCAGCGCCGCAGAACAGAGTACCGATGCCAAATCGAGCCGCTCGCCGGCGTGCACGTTGGCAAGGAGCCAACTGCATGCCTCCAGGCGACCCGCCCCTGCGGCTGACTTGAGGGGCTCGTAGCCCACTTTGCAGTCCGCCCGCCGAACCGCAAGCTCAAGATTCTTTATCACCCCGCTGGCTGCTACCTTCGACACCAGTCGCAAGCGCTGCTTAAGCGGCAAGCCGCGCCAAGCCTCGGGTGAATCCCAGCGTTCCTTAAATAGCGTGTGTGTGATAGGCTCCGAGAGTAGAAGCTTTGCATTGCTCCCTTGGAATATCTGCGCCGTCGTCTTGCAGGCCGGGCGCAGTCCAGCAGCGACATCATTGTGCGTCGTGAACATGGCGATGCGCTGCACGAGGTCAGGCCCTAGGGAAAGAAGCGACGGTATGCAGTCTTCCGCCATTGCGCACAGCTCACACGCGCGCCGCTGCAGCGAAGTACGTCCAGCACGTTATGGCCCAGGTTATGGCCTACAGCTACGAGTGGGGCTAGTATTCTAGTATTAGGCTTTGTCCCGGCACCATTCGCAGGCGTGGATCCGATTGATCCGGGATCGGAGTGACTTAACCAGCAACCAGCAACTGCAAGGGCATCAGGGCATCAGGACAGGCCAAGGGCTCTGAAGTTGCAACTAGCAAGAATCCACCGTACCAACCGTCAGGTTGTGCAAGAAGTCGCCTCTTGCCCCACATGCTTCCCCACAGTGGGGCCTACGTGCCCCACACCCGCACTCAAGCCAGTACAGGCACACAAAGGCATGCATATTACACCAAATTTGGTATGGCCATGAAGGGAAGGCGGAACAGCATCCACTGGAGACGTGTAGGCTGGCCTGCATGGTGCTCGCGCGCCCCAAGGATGCGCACCACCACAGGTCCACAGCAGCACCTGACTGCCCACGGAGGCAAATGCATTCTGGTCACGCGGTGCGGTAAGCAAGGAGGGCGGCAACGGGCAGGCCTGGACACGTGGACAGGCCAAGGTACCTTCTGCTTTATGCAGTAGAGCGTACCACCCTTATCCTGGGGTCCTGCTGGTAACTGCATGCACAAACAATTGCATCCTGCTCCATGTACGCTAAGGCTTCTGCATGGGCACGCCCCGCACGCAGGCGGGTTGATACACACTTTCCTAAGCGCAGCGTGCTGCTGTGGGACCTGGTGGGACACCCTATCTTGGGAGTCGGGACACCCTATTACGGTATACCGAATACCGTACCATACACAGCGTGACAGCCGTCCCACCCGAGCGGGTTTCCGTCAACCTAACTCATCAGGTCATCAAAAGGACTCCCACAGAGTCCATTTTCCAATCCCGGTGCCGCAGTGTGGCACTGCGGCTATCTGCATCCAGCGTCTTGTACTGGTTGGCCTATGGCAGCACGGAGCGCAGACCGTGCGCAAGGATGGAGCAACTGAGGCGCACACGACAGGGCGTAAGACCTTCAGGGCCGAGCAGCCCCCCGCCCCGCCATCGCCGTTGCTTCTCAACACACTACCACCACACACTTCACCCTACCACGCGCGCCAAACTCTCACCCCTCTCCACACGCTGAACCTCTCTCCCTTTTCCAACACCCTCCCGCCACTCCCCGTCACCCGCCATCCTCCACTCTCACCTGCTACCCCTGACTAACTCACCCCGTCCGCCGCCTCCTGCCCCGCCCCGCTCGCCCCCGGCCCCGCCGCTCCCACCGCCAACCCCATCTCCGCCGCCCCCGCGCGCATCCCAATTCCACCTGCTACCCTTCACAACAACCTAATCCCGTCCGCCGCCTCCATGCCCGCCCCGCTTGCCCCCGCCCCCCGCGCCGCCCCCCCGCCCCCCTCCCCCCCCCCCCCCCCCAGCTTGTCCAGCACCCTCTCCCCCCCCCCCACCCCCGCCCCCCGGTGCGGCTGCAGGCCCTGGTAGCCCCACCCTGTGACATCGCCCAGGAAGGGGTCCTGGGGAAGGAGGGAAGGGCAGGGCAACAGCGATGGAATGCGAGTGATAGCCTTGTTGACCGACACACTCTTAGGATTGCGGGGAGGCTGCAGGCCCTGGTAGCCCCACCCTGTGACATCGCCCAGGAAGGGGTCCTGCGGAGGAAGGAGGGCCAGGGCAGGGGATCAGGTTGCGAAACCAAAAGTCTCGTGTCTTGGCAACACACATGGATCAACGCCAGGGTATGGGTTAGCAGGCGTTACGTTGCCCAGACATCGGGCCTGAAGGAGTGGAGAAGGAGAGAAGCTGGGGCCTAGGCTCGCTCGGCGGCCGCGACGCACCTGCACGTCCGTCCGGTGCCCGCTCATCTCCTCCACCACGGCCAGGCCGCAAAAGGGCACGTACAGCTCGCTGTAGCCCCCCTCGTGCAGCGCCACCAGCCGCCCGCCGCACAGCCGCTCGGCGGCGTCCAGCAGCGTGCGGGCCATCCACCTGAAGTCACGAAGGGAGTAAATTGAGGGTTGGCTTAGCATCTAATGCGAACTGCTCAGATGGTTGAGGGGCAGCCAGCTGCGTATGCGCCATGCTGACTGCATGCGTGCAGGAGGGTGCCGAGTGACGGGGGCGGCATGGTTTACATGGCGGGTTTCCGCCCAGAGCAAGGGAGGTGGAGAAGAACACGTGCGAGCCGAATTACACAGGTTTCCTTGAACATGTGGGTGTGACGTGTATACTGGCAAATCTACACGAAAGCCACGTAATGTGTATGGTGTACGACATACCTGAAGTCCTCGCTGGAGCAGATCATGGCCGCCAGCGGGTCCATGAACGAGGCATCGAAGCCGCAGCTGACGAAGATGAGGTCGGGCCGGAACGCCTCCAGCGCCGGAACCACCACCCGGTTGAAGGCGGCGCGGTAGGCCCCGGCTCCGGAGCCGGGCGGCAGGGGCACGTTGATGGTGGTGCCCTCGCCCACGCCCACACCCGTCTCGCTGACGGCGCTGTGTATTAAGGGAGGTTGAGGGGTGAGGGCTTAGCGGTGGTGTGAAGCCAGGGAGGGGACAGCATAGGGGCAACGACTTTCATGCAAACTCGGACCAGTGGAGATACAGTTACGGGCGATGTGTCGGAGGGGATAAAGGGTTAGGGGATGTTGAAATCTTGCGTAGAGTTGCTGAGCGGGACGAAAGGGTGCGGGGCAGGAAGGCGGCGGGGGTGGGTGCGCGCGTTGGCCATGACCCACACCCACCTGCGTGCCCCTTTTATGGCCCACTGCAGGCGGAGCCAAACAGTGCGCCCAGCAAACTCCGTAATGGAACATGGCCCATTCACCCCTGAGTCAGCTCAAGCCTGCCGAGTCAAGCCACCTTCACACTCTCTCGCTGTGCGCCTCACCCCGAGTGCAGAGGGTAGTTGCTGTCCTGGTGGATGCTGATGAACAGCACCTGCGTGCAAAAACCAAGCGCACATGCACAGATCAGGTAGGCACAAGGAGACCAACACCCTCAGTCACGGCGACAAAACACCTCTGGTCGCGGTTACCCTGTCTCCATGTGCGTGCCGTTGCCGTGGTCCAAATGAACCCTCCCCCCATGTGTCTTGCACGTTAATACACACCCACCCACGTGTGGGTCTTCCTTAAACAATTGCCACACATGTGTGTTAGCATGCTAACACACCGCCACCCACCTGCGGGTCGTCCTCGAACATGTGCTGCGTGCCGTTGCCGTGGTGCACGTCCCAGTCCACCAAAGCCACCCGCCGCACGGTGCCAGGATGCGCCGCCAGCGCGTGCGCAACGGCAACCTGAGGTGCACAGGTGAGGTGCACAGGACTTGCGAACGGCAGCGCAGCAGGCCAGTGAGGGCCTAGACGAGAGCCAAGGCTGGCCCTCGGAGAGTGCCCCACAACACCCAGCGCGCTTCGCGCTGCAGAAACGGTCATAGTGGCAGTGTTATGCCTGGCCTGGGAAGCGAGGCGTTGCATGGGGTAGCTGTCGCATGTAGCCCCCACACCACAAGGCATAGCGATTAACCGCCGTGCCATCCCATGGGCTAAACGGACCACTACAGAGCTTTCAGGTACGCAAGGTACCACCGCTATGAACCTGTTGTGAGCTCACATACGCGCCCACACTGCGCACCCACCGCCACGTTGTTGAAGATGCAGAAGCCCATGCCCTCCGCCCGCTCCGCGTGGTGGCCTGGAGTGGGGAGAGAGCGGGGGGTGAACAACAACAACAGTGAAAACACCACGTACTTTAGGACCACAAGCACCACTAATATCACCTTGCATCGCCCTCGCCCCGCATTGCTTGTAACGCAGCCCTGCAAAGATGTGAGCTGTGGCTCGCTTTTTGCCGGTTGACTTGCATCCTCGCTCACGCTGTGTAGCGTATGCAGTGCATCCTCGCTCACGCTGTGTGGTGGGATGACACAGGGAGCCCTCACCCGGGTCTCAACCTGCGCACCCAAACCCTTGCTCTTCGCCAATACCACGGCGTAGCACGGAGCAAGGACAAACCCATGCCATATTCCACGCACCCACATCCATGCGAGCTCCTTGGCCCGACAGCCGGCATGTGCACCTCCAACCTCTTACATACACCCACACCACCATTTCCTTAGCCTGCATCCTTTTACCCACACCACCAGAAACCACAGTCCTTCTCGTGCGGTCGCTCGAGTGCGTACGCGTTGCGCGTCTCTTCCTTCCGCACACACCTACACCACTTATTCCTTTACCCACGTCTCACCCGGCGGCCGCACCAGCGCGTACGCGTTGCGCACCTCCCCCCGCAGCACCGCGTCGGTGGCCGCAATGGCTCCCCCCGCCGCCAGCGCCGCCAGCGTGTAGCCCCCGGGGGCGAACGTGGCGAAGTCGCCCGCGGTGTGGTGGCCCTGGGGGACAGAGCGGTAACCAGTGGTGGTAAGGAGTGCGTGCGGGGACATTTATGTGTGTATCGGTGTTATAAGGCAGGTGCCTAGGGGCCTGTGGCTGCATGCCAAAAGGCTGGAGGAAGACTGCAGCTGCGAGAGGGCATGTAGCTGCAGCAGTACGTGTGAGACGGTGGGGCGGCAGTGTCTGGCCGGTGTCCCTGGGACGGCGCCGGGGATTGGGTTGCTTCGTAGTGTACCGGTAGGTTGACACAGCACGGCAGTTGGGCGGGTTACGGGGGCGGTGCCGTACCTTGCTTTCGTCCTCGCTCATAGTCTTCACGCGCTGGATATACTCTGGGCAGTGCACCCTGTGCGTTGGTGGGAAGCGAGGATATCGCAACTTGTTTGTGTAGGGTGCACGGTGGGCGGGTAGTGGGGAAAGGGGCTGGTGCAGGTGGTCAGGCAAGATGGTGTGGGGTGGAGTGTCATGCCCGTGGCGCAACCTCTCCTAAGCACACACCCCGTGGCACAAGGCCTGTGAGCGCTGCCTTGTACCCGCAATAGGCCATGTGGGTTATGACCTTGTCCAGGCTCCAGGGCCCCGCCCTACCTGGCAAGCTCCTGGTCCGTGGCTGGCCGGGGCCGCAGGTGGTGCAAGCGGTCTAGGAGACCGCTTACCGCCAGCAAGTTGTGAAACCTGTACGAGTTTACCCCATTTCGCTTGTGATAGTCCGATACGATATGTGTTGTGCAAGGTTGGCAGCGCAGAGCAGCAGCACCTGCGCTTTGTCTCGGGATTCTCCCAGTGGCGCCAAGCCTCGACCCGCTTTGACAGGCTTTGCAGATATCCGGCATTATGCCAAAAGTAAAGCTCATGAAAAAGGTAACCGGTCGGTAGATGGGTCGATTGGGAAGGTGTTGCCGAAGCCATGGGGATAAATGCAAAGCGACGGGACCTTTGCAACTGGTATGAAGCTGCACTATCCTCCAGAGCTGCATCGATGAGCATAGGACAAAGCGCTGCTGCGCTTGCCTTACAGACACCGAGCCGTTTGTCGGTTAGACTGCGGCACGTGTACATCACAGGCTGCAGCAAGGCGTGTGGGTACTTCCCCATGTACCTGCCTCTGTCCCAGCGAAAACCCATATACGGTTGCATTGTGTTACAGATACATCGAAAGCCGGCTGCATTGAGGCATACGCTTCTCAACCCAGCCTCTCACATCTTGCCACAACCGACTGGTCGTCTGCGCGCGCCTCCATAGTCCATAGTCCATGCGTGATGTCCTGTTGGGTCCTGAACAAGCGAAGCTCGCGGTGCTACTAGGTCAAATATGGACTGCGCGGCATGCCTGTGTACCGTTCCCACGGTGAGCGGTTTGGACTTACACATGGTTGCAGTACATCCGGCTGCGTGTCTTGGGTCTTGGCGTTGACCCTGGAGCCCCTGGCTCGTATATGGGTCCTTACATGCTGGGTTCCGGATCCTACCATGTAAGAAACAAACAAACATAGTCCATACCCTGCCCAATGCTCCCAATGCTCCCAAAGCAACCTACCTCCACGTCCCAAATGCCACATCCCACCAACATATCGTACGTCCAGGCACGTCCAATCCAGCTGTACCACGAGCAACCTGGAGGAACCTGTACGCATACCCATATCAACAACAAACTCGTCCGGCTACAAGCCTGCAACTCAATTTCCGACATTCCACAGTTGCTGTCTGCGCTGCAGTACCACATCCGTCTTATGTGTCAACCCACAGCAACCTCGCTGCCCTCCCTCACTGCTCCTCGTGCGGGTGCTTGCGGGGGCGGCCGCCCTTGTGGCCCATCTCCTGGGGGCCGATGGAAGCAGTGGGGCCGACGAGGGGCAACATATGGGTTTCACACGTGCCATCAAGCGGCAACAGCACGGCCAACGCAGAGCGCATTGTACCGGTATCTTGCCACGGGCGCTGAGTCACTGGCACAGCACAGCACTCAGTGGCAGAGCATGCCGTCGCAAGCAAGTCCGTCGGCTACAGCACGGTAGTCATGGCGGTCCTCGCTGCGGACAAGCTGTGCCTCGTCACGTGCCTCAAGCAGCGTGCGTCAATATGGACGTGTTAGTCAGCCCTATGCTTCCTCCACCTTGACCTCGGATCGCCCGCCCATGAACTCATTTGTATGCGGCACGCGGAAGAGACCGCGCTACCCAAAGGGGTCTCTTTCTCCCGAAGGGAGACGTAGCCCCTTCGTTGCTTCGCTCCCCTTCTCTTTGCCCCACAAGGGCAAACGGGTACTTGCTCAATGCAGTCTTGTACCAGGGACGTGGTGCAGACTGCGGTGAGCAAGTACATTGCCCGGTTCCTTCAGCGTGCCGCACACCGATGAGTTTATGGGCGGGCGATTCGATGTCAAGGCGATGCGTGCCCAATGCGGCTAGTTACGCCCAGTGCTGCTAGTGACACCTAACCCACCTGGTGCCCCTCGTGCCCCAGCTGCTCCTTCCGTGCCTCGCCACCCTTGTGGCCCATCTCCTGGGGACACGGAGTCACGCAAAAGCAGTCATGAGCCGCAGATCCGGTAGTTGGGCATACGGTACAGCGGGTTAGGCCAGGCCATAGGACGCCAGCCAGTGGCTAAAGGCTGGGAATGCAACATGGAAGGCACGACTGCCGGCCCCACACACCGGTACGCACAAAACCAGGTATACGTGCACTTGTTTTCTGCACTACCGGGTGTTGAAGAAGCCCAAGCCAACGTTTTCCAATGACGGTCAAGACAGCAGGCTCGTTCCATGCACATGTAGTATAGCGAAGCCAGCAGTGATCGACGACAGCTAGTTGACCACAGGACCTGATAAGACTTGTTCTTCGGCTCTGTGCTTGCCTTCGCTTTAATCATTCATTGCCCCCCATGAACGCCCCCGTGTGCGGCACGCGGAAGGAACGTGCCAGGTCCCTGGAGATCTACCCGCCACCAGGGGCCTGGTACATGCTGCATATACAGCAGTACAGGCCCCTGGTGCAGCCGGTGATATCCAAGGACCTGGCACCCTTCCTCCGGGTGCCGCACACGGGGTGCTTCATGGGCGGGTGATTTGAGGACAATTTGTGGATGCCTGCTGAGATGACGCTACTAGTGGCACCTAACCCACCTGGTACCCCTCGTGCCCCAGCTGCTCCTTGCGCGCCTCGCCCCCCTTGTGGCCCATCTCCTGGGGGGTGGCACGGGTCAAGGTGAGTGACTCCTCTTGCATACGGTATGTATGCATTTGCCGCAAAGCGCGTGTACGGTTGTTAGGCAAGCAAGCGTGCAGGAGCGACCGACGACGGCAACACTGGGCACACGGCGAGCCGACAGGAACGCCCAGTTTGTAACACATCAGCACCTTACCGTATACCTAGAAGACGTCCGGCGCAGCGTTGCTGCATGGTTGCCTATCCTTCTTCCTCCCATAGCCCCCACCTGGTACCCCTCGTGCCCCAGCTGCTGCTTCCGCGCCTCGCCGCCCTTGCGGCCCATCTCCTGCGGACACGCGGGCGGCAGAGGAATAGACACGTGGAAAGTTCAGGAGCCGAACAGCAACCGACCGCCGCGCTGCCATGCCGGTACCATACCCAGTCCCCACAGCACGGCCTTCCCCGCACGAAGCTCAGAACGCACGCAGCATAAAGGGAGGTGTACCACTGCAGGCGCATACCGTACGGCACTTCGAAATTTATCCACAATGTTTACCACTCGCATGTATCTTACAGGTCAATGTCCACTCCGCACTGTCCTGCAGGCGTGCAACCAGGTGCAACCTAACCCACCTGGTACCCCTCGTGCCCCAGCTGCTCCTTCCGTGCCTCGCCACCCTTGTGGCCCATCTCCTGTAGAAGTACCGTAGAGCAGGGTATTGGTATGGGCCCGGCGTCTAGATTGCCAACACAGGGTAAGTGCACCGGCAGCCCAGAGCCGCGCAGGGTAGGCCGTCTTGGACAGGAGGGTTCATGCCTCCATGCGTACTAGGTCAGCCAAGCAGGCGCTGACTAGCTGACTGGCTACATAGTACAGGTGAAAGGACCTCTGTACAATAGTATGACAACCTGCCCGACCTGCATAGTAGTGCCGTACCGGTACGTAGCCACGTGGCCCCCGAACGCCCACCCACCTGGTACCCCTCGTGCCCCAGCTGCTCCTTCCGTGCCTCGCCTCCCATGTGGCCCATCTCCTGCACCGATGGGCAGGCATGCGCGGGGCGCACCAACTCAATACCACGGCACCGCGTTGTGTGTCCGCCGTGAACCTGTGGTGTAGCTTTAGGCCCTGGCGGCCGCTTTGTCCCTCCTTCGAGCCCGCATGTGATCAAGCAAGACTCTCTGCCTATGCCCGCAGATGCCTTAGCCCATGCAAGCAACAGAAGAGGACGTACTGACACGCATACGGTATTTCAATGAGCGCCTGCCCCGCTGCCCCCACCTGGTACCCCTCGTGCACCAGCTGCTCCTTCCGTGCCTCGCCACCCATGTGGCCCATCTCCTGTGCGCGGGGTCAACGGGGTTACTGCCGTGTGGCACGCAAGCCGTGTAGCATGCACAGCGCTGTGTTGCAAGTGCACCCGCACAATTCAACTTCATCGTGCACACGCGCTGCGTATGACCCATGGTGCAGCCAATGGCAAGTCCTCTTCAGCACCTGTCAGCTGTGGGTCAGATGTAGATCTGGAGGGACCCAGCCCAGATCTGGAGGGACCCAGCCCACTCCCTCTCGCACCTGGTAACCCTCGTGTCCCAGCTGCTGCTTCCTGCGCAGCAACGCGAGCAGGGCATGCATAAACACTTTACGTTGGACATTCGACATTGAACGTTTGCTGATAACGCTCAAACAACTATGCCACTAGACTGGGCCTAGAGGCATCAGGCGCCCCTGGCACCCATTCCTCATCAAGAGAGAGCGAGCGAGAGTGTCTCCATAACCAACCCCCTGTCCTCCGCCCCATGCACCAACCGTACAGCGTCAGAGGCAATGTATGCACCCCAAGCCAGCACCCGCCTCAGCTCACCCCACTCGTACTCGTCCCACCCCGTCCCGCGCCTACCAAGCAAGACGACCCCACATGCACAACCCAGCAGCGCAAGGCCGCAAGCACCTAACCAGATGCGCCCTCCGATGACCCTGGATGACCCCGCCGCTAGGCCTTTCAAGGAACTAACTCGGAACGCTGGCCCCTGGACACCCCTGTCCCCCTGCCCCTCCCTGCCGCTCTTTACCAGACCCTGAAACCTTGTGCACGTCACCTAACGCGATCACCGCGTAAATCCGCCCATCGCTCATCCCGCCCTTCCCTGCCGCTCCCTGCCAATCCGCAACCCCCAACACCGCACACACCTCACCTGACGCGCCCACCAATGACCTCGCCTTTCCCCACCCCTCCCTACCCTATCAACAATCCCGCAATCCCCAACCCGCGGTCAACCCACCTGACGCGCCCACCAATCACCCCGCCCCGCGCTCACCCCGCCTTTCCCCACCCCTCCCTACCCTACCTACAATCCCCAACACCGCGCCCAACTCACCTGACGCGCCCACCAATGACTCCGCCCACCGACTTCTTCTGGTCCGTTGTCAGCTCGTCGTACGGCAGGGCGAAGCGCTCCTGGGCAACTTCCTCCAGCTCCTCGCGGGAGTGGCTGGAGTAGGCGCGGACGTCGGGGCTGCGGCCGGGGCGGGCGTTGGCGATGCGCGCGGGGGCCAGCGGTGCATGGAGGACGGGCGAAGGCGCGATGACGGAGCGGCCGCTCGTGAGCTTGGCCACTCGGTAGCAGGAGGCAGCGGCGCGCAGCATTTTGGCTTTTGTTGAGCGCGAAAAGGGATGCGGCTTAGCTTTGCGCGAAATAGGGCTGCGGTAGAGCGCGTTTGAGGCTTTCGGAAGTTGCCGAAAGAGAAAGTTAATGCAGAGCTCTGTGGCAGAGTGCTGATGATATTGAGTAGTTAAGTATTAACAACATCTGTGTGGGCAAATCGGAGACCATGGGCTGCGGGCCCTGCATGCGTCGCCCTGACTCAGCGGTTGCCGACCCATGGGTCATGCGCGCGGTCGCGATCGTATGGCCGTGTGAGCGAAGTTGTCGCCACGCCGACGCCACTGCTACATGGCTGCCACGCCGACGAAAAGCACGCACCACGCTCCAATGTGCATCGGAAATGCCACATAGTCTCAAGTGGCAAAGGCAGCGCAGGGGTTGGCTACGTTGGGCTTTTGCGCTTGTATGCAAGGAACCGAACACCTTCCCACGCGGCCAAAGCATCCACATTGCCAGCTCCAGTGGTACTGCTATAACTTCCAATGAGCAATTGCACGCACAGCAGTGTATACTACGTACGGGCACCGCATGCTCCGTCGCACACTTGTACCAGCTGGCACCAAACAGCGTAGGGTATGACCATAGGTACAGCACGCCCATACCCCGCACCGCACCGCACCGCACAGTGCATGAGTGGGTGAAGGGGGAAGAAAATGGGCCTACAGCAGCACCCCTGCCTTGCCCACCATGCGCAAATACGAAAGCGTGCCTTGCCCATGCATGTCCTCATGCTTTGTACTGAAGCTCAGCTGCCGTACTGTCTGTGCCCTGAACCATTATCTGCCCTGCACTGGTTCGGTTGTGCCTGGGCGAAGCATGCCCTTGAAACATGGGCGAGGACCTGACATACCGTCACCCTTGCTCCCTACTTCTCCCAACCACGGCAGCCAGTCGCTTTGTCGGCTGATCTCTCCTCCAGCAGGTCCATGAACTGTTCGTAGTGCCGGATGATGTGTGCTTCCTCGGCCATGGTTGGCTCCATCACGTCGGCCACGCCTTCATCGTGAAGGTCCTTCAGCTCCCCCCGCAGCGCGTCAATGCTACAGTTCTCTGCGGCAGGATGCAGACAATAACCTTGGTCAAGTATTATCGTGTCAATGACGGACGTTCCTCGGCCGCACAACAAACAGGTCCTCGTGCTCATGGCCCTCGTGCTCATGGCCCTCGTATTAACCCTGCTGCCGCTGCAACAGCACCGCAATGGTGCGACACCCGGTCCACACCATGCTCCTGTCAAGTGCGTGTGGTGTATAAATCCGGCCGGCAAAGGATAGCTTTTGCGCAATGACCAGCCCGAACGGCACGGACTCACCGAATCGTGCCACGTCCCTGCAGTCCAGCTTGCTGGCAAAGTCCTGCAGTGACTGACCGCAGCCAGTCGACTGCAGCAACTGGTTGAGTTTGTAGGTCAGCTCCGCGCTTGCCTCCACCATCCCCACCACTTCCACGCCCGCGTACACCGGGCGGAAGAAGCACGACATGTACTTCGTCACCGCATACTGCAGCTCGCGCCTGTATAACGGAACCAGCAACTTGCAGTACGCCTCATGCGAGAAGGTCGTCGTTGCGGTCGTTGTTGTGCCGGCTGCTTCCTTGCCCAGCAGGTCCATGAACGGTTCGTAGTGCCGGATGATGTGTGCTTCCTTGGGCATGGTTGGCTCCATCACGTGAGCCACGCCTTCATCGTGAAGGTCCTTCAGCTCCCCCCGCAGCGCGCCAATGCTACAGTTCTCTGTGGCACGAAGGATGCAGGGGATAACCTTGGTAAAGCATCATCAATTCGTCATGTCAACTGTGAACGCCTCGGCCGCACAACAAACAAGCTCATGCTCGTGGCCCTCGTGCTGATGGCCCTCGTAACCCTGCAACCAGGGGACCCTGCAACCTGCCTGCAACAGCACCCTGCCGTACCGAAGTAGAGGTCCCGACAATTGGTGAACACACCGTGCGAGGCTCAACGGCAGTTTAATGTTGTTCATATACGCATCATAAGCTATATCGAGTCGCTGTCTCATGCGATATGAGGTTCACATGTTATCAAACGCCCAGCGATGGTAGGTCAGATTGACCGCCGCTGTGTAGCTAGTTAACCTAGTAAAGCCCAGAAGCCCCCATAGATGTCAAAGGATTTGCTTGGGTATTGCGCTGGCGCGTCGATTGGGCCTGCCCCGGGGCGGGGGTTTGAGCTGGGCAGCCAGGGGGCCACCTGGTGACCTGGGGTTCCACGCGTGCTGGTGTCCACATCCACGGCGCCTTTAGCCCAAACCCGGTTCGCAGGTACATCTATATATGCACGATGCGTGTGCAAAGTGGCAACGTAAGGTACTCAGCGGGCGCGTCGCCTGGGACCGCCCTGCGGGTTGGGGCTGGGCCACGCTGGGCAGCTGGGCTGGTGCTTCTTCTTCACACCGTGTCCCGCACAAAACCTAAGCCCCGAAACTTGTGTACATGTAAAACAAGGCATGTTTATGACATGCGCCAAGGTTTCAGCCGTAGGTTCGTTCCGTGGGGAACAGCATGACACGGCCTGTACGGCGCCCCATGGGCTCAGGACTGAGGCGCTTGGGGACGCTGGACAGCACGGCAACTGTGCGTGCGACACCCGGTCCGCACCATGCTCCTGTCAAGTGCGTGTGGCGTAGGAACTCGCTCGGCCGCCCAAAGTAGATGATGGTGCAATGACCAGCCCGAACGGCACGGACTCACCGAATCGTGCCACGTCCCTGCAGTCCAGCTTGCTGGCAAAGTCCTGCAGTGACTGACCGCAGCCAGTCGACTGCAGCAACTGGTTGAGTTTGTAGGTCAGCTCCGCGCTTGCCTCCACCATCCCCACCACTTCCACGCCCGCGTACACCGGGCGGAAGAAGCACGACATGTACTTCGTCACCGCATACTGCAGCTCGCGGCTGTAGAACGGAACCATCAACTTGCAGTACGCCTCATGCGAGAGGTCAGTCGTCACAGAAGCAAAGTTGGCAGACTTCTTCCACATGGGCTCAGCGACACGTCTGCCAATGCGTTCTAGAGCGTCAGCTCTGCAAGGGACGGCCATGCGTGCGAAGGCCGAAATCCGGTAGCAGCACTTGAAAAAAGCGTACATGTTGCGATCGGATGGATGGACGAGTGATAGAAGTAAGAGAGGGTGTGTTGGTTTGCGGCTCTCGTCAGAGTGGGCTGGCTCAGAGCTCTGAGCTGTAAGGCATACAATGTAAAACGCGTATGGGCAAAAAGAATGTGTACAGGCCTCGTGCGGGTATCCAAGGGTGGCGTCGTGCAAAGCAAACGGTCCAGGCGGTTGCCGGGGCGCCTGCCTTCCTGGCTTTCTCATCATAGACTCTAGCCTCTCTCCTGCAGTTACTCGGTACTCCCTTCCGCAGCCCCCGTGGAACACTAGCGCCTTGATGTGAGTACCACTGAGTACCACCTTGGTTCAGCACTACCTGTGGGGACGGCTCTTGCTTTACAACCGGTGCCATGTTGCTCTGCCTCCAGACAGCGAGGTATTTAACAATCATATATTGACAAAATATATTTGGAGATAACTTAACTATTTGGAAAGGCTTTTTTAATAAAAAATTACAAACCTGTACAGCAGTCCCCCTTGCCTTGCGTCGCACATGGACATGACCCCTATGCAGATGGTGCTGGCTGGGTGCTAGTGTAAAAGAACACTTGGCAGTCTAGGGCTGCTCTCCTCCATGTACCGCGCTTTCGTGTGCCGTACGCAGCATCCTGGCAGCCCGTGCTGCCGAGCAGGCTGCAGCCGCCACAGCAGCCACCAACACCAGCACCAGCACCGACGACTCCTCAACCAGGCTAGCTCACAGGCTCAGCAGCTATTGCGGATCTCCGCGTGAGCAAGGTCGCGGGGCCCGCTGGTGGCAAAGCCGCTTGGGCTGATGGTGACCAAGGCGATAACAATAAGCCAAACACGTGTGCTGGACTGCTGGTGTTACCATACCGGCGCTTGACACGCACAGCACAGAAGAGCGGGCTGGCGCTTCCAACATCCACCTTGTTGGATCCATGCGGGGTGTGGGGCATGACACATACTCCAGACCTCCCCAGCTATGAACTTACCTTTTGGTAGGCGCGTGCGGACCCAGGAAACATCACCCGTACGGCCGCATGAAGGCCCAGCAGGAACAGAGCGTGTGGGGCTTGGCAAGGTTTACTGGCCTTTCTAGGGACACCACCCCAACGCGGCTCTCCCCTGGCCAGCGGCATGCGGAAGAGCATGGCGGGCTCTGTTGCCGTTGTGGCGTCCCACGCGCTCCAGTCGGACAGGCACTACAGCAGCGCCGCCAGTCACGAGCATGAGCTTGTAACAGGTGGATTTCGTCGCAACAACTTTGAACGCAGCCGCATGGTTGCATACGCGTGTCAACCTTTCCACAGAAAAAAAACCCATGCAGCTCCCCCACACTCAACTCTGAAAAGTCTGCCACAACCGACTGTGACTCCTGCGCGCGCCTCCATACGCCTCTGCCCCAAGCCCCGCAAAGCAATGTCACCAACTGTCTCCACGTCACGCCAACACAACGCAGGTTCACTTCAAGTTACGGTAACGGCTACGTATGTGCCGGCTGCCACCATGCAGGCCCTAACGGCTCAACCGGAGTTGTGGTTGTGACACTCTCATTGGTACGCGCCTAACGCACGGAACCCCGAGCGTAACCCCTCTCCAGCAGTCTATGCACCCAACCCCTCAAGCACCACCTTTCCCCCCATCCTGACCCACAGTTCCTTACCACAGCAGTACCACGTGACGCCCAACGGACTTGCACTACCACACTACACCTCTCCGCGCCTCCTGCACAGCAGCTCCCGTCTCTCAACCCCCCGCCAGCGCCTCCTGCACCTCCCGCACGCCCACCAGCACGCACGCCCTCGCCCGCGCCGCCCACGCCCTCCGCAGCCCCTCCCTCGCCGCCTGCCGCTTGGCCCGCGACACCACCGGCAGGGCGCACTTGGCCTCCAGCGCCTCCAACGCCCGGCAGGGCGGCAGCGCAGGCAGCACACGCTGCAACACCCCCACCAGATTCCCATCCGGCTCCCCGCCCTGCCCCCCACTTCGCACCCGCTGCACGATGCACGCGGCCAGTTCCGGGTCAGCCACCAGCGCCACCGCAAAAGGCTCCGGAACCGCCAGAGCCAGGGCGGACAGGGCGGCGGGTATGACCTGGTCAACATCTCCGCGCTTGCCTCGTGCCTGGATGGCCAGCTTGACCAGGCGGAAGGGCTGCAGGCTCAGCAGCAGCTCACGCCAGCTGCCGCAGCTCCCCTCCTCCGTGTTTGCGCCCCCGACACCGCTGTCCACGACTGCAGTGCGGCCCTGCGCCCCTCCCTGCGCGCCCGAAGGTGCCACTGCGTCCCTGCCTCTGGAAGCCTTGCCACCACCTGGCGGTTTAGCTGCTGCCCCAAGCTGCTGCTGCTGCCGCTCCTGGCGGTACTCTTCTGCCTGCACCCGCATGCACACGGCCGTGAGCGCCTTGCACATGTCGTGGAGGTTCAGCTGGCACACGCCACCCTTGGCACCCGTCAGCAGCAACGCACGCGACAGCGGCGGCAGCAGCTGCCAGAAGGCGATGGAAGTGTTCAGGGCCAGCCGCCGGGCCGGACAAAAATTGGGTGGCTGCTGTTGCGGCTGCTGCTGCTGCTGCTGCTGTCCGCCGGCATCCCTGCCACCGCCACTGCTGCTGCTGCCGCTCCTGCAGGCAACGCCGCGGGTGGCGCTGCGGCAGCCTGTGTCGCCTTCCGTCCCCACCTGGCGGCACAGCTGGCACGCTTCCCGCTCGCACACGAAGCCCAGGGGCCCGTGCTGCTGCAGTGCTCCGGCCCACCGCCCCTCGTCCCCCGGGTGACACACGGCGTCACGGAGGCCGACCACCAGGTCGCTGCGGCGCGCGACACTCGTCACAGAGTAGCACATCGACTCGAACGAGGTGTTGCGCGGGCTGCAGCTGCGGGGAAGAGGGACACGGCCTCAGACTCAAGAGGGAGCAACGAAGAGTTTGTTGGCAATCCATCACCAGTGTCCGCAGTGTGCTGACACCCGGATGCGTGTGCATGCATGGACTGCACTCGCGCGCCGCTGAATTTGGGTAGTGCAAGACTGGCAAGACGCAGCTGGTATGCAGCGCTGGTGCTCCTACATCCACTTCAATCTTCCGCACCAGCCCAGGGCGGTGACCGTCCTTCCATTGCTGCACACGCTCCCTCCCACGCACAGTGCATAGTGCATAGCACATAGTGCAACCCTCACCTCTCACGCCCCACACGCCCGCCCTCACCCGTGCGCCTTCAGCTCCCCCACGCGGCGCCGCAGCACGTGTGCGGTGGCCGACATGAGGTCTGCCACGTGCCGCGCGTCGGCGTACGGCAGGACGTCGCGCCAGTCGGCACGTGACAGGAAGCACGAGGTCAGCGCCTCTGCGGCCACATCCTCCTCCGCCTCGCCCCGCGCCGCCACCTCTGCAGGGCCCCGCCGCAGCACTTGCTCCAGGGCGGGCAGGAGACCCGCGGTCAGGGCGTGGGCCACGTCAGGGGGCGCACGCAGGGTCAGGGGACCTGCATGCGAATGGGGGTGAAAAGGGGGCGGCGGGATAATCGTGGGCTAGAAAAACTCCTGTCGCACAAGGGGATATGCGCCGTACCACCACAATGGTAGCCGGGGACAACCAACTTCAAGCTCCTGGAGAGGAGGCAGTTGCGGTGCAAGCAAAATGCTGCATACACCCGCAATGCAGCTGACCAACCGCACATGACACCAGCACCAGCCCCTCACCCATTGTATCCTCGGATTCGTTGCGCAAGACCGAGAACGTCCACCGGTGGTGCCGCCCCAACGGCTGCCATAGCTGCTGCCCCTGCCCCTGCGAGAGTCCCTTCGTCAGCAGCGGCAGCAGCTGCACCGCCTGCCGCCACCACCACAACGGCCGCCAAGACGCCAGGCCGCCACCGTCACCCTCCACACCAGGCTGCCTGCCCCGCTGGACCAGGTGGGCTCGCACGATCGTTGATAGCGCGTCCAGCGTCCACCCTGCAAAGTCGATGGCCTCGGCCCGGGCCACGCCCGCCAGCCACGTGCCAGACCAGGGGTCCGGCGACCCGGCAGCAACCTGCTTCCCATCAGTCTGTACCACAGGCCATCGCGACTCCTGCTGCTGCTGCTGCTGCTCCTGCCGGTCTGGGTCGCGCGGCCCCTGCTGGTCCCCCGCCCGGTCCACCAGGGCCGCCACGAGCCTCCTGCACGCATCCACCAGGCCTCCCAAGCGGATCGGCAAAGGGACCTTCCTCCCGATGAGAGCGCACAGCACTCCCAAGCGCTTGTTCACAAGCTCGATCAGCCGCTCCCTGCTGCCATCCGCGCCCTCCCTCCCCTCCCCACACTCCCATAGGCAGGGCAGCACGTCGCCCGCCAGCGCCACCAGGGGCCCCGGCGCAAGGCCGTAAGACGCACATCCCACGCCCGCCTCGCACACCGCCGCCACCACGCCAGCCGCCAGGGACAGCTGGCAGCCGCCCGACGCCAGGAACTCGCTGGCGTAGCCATGGGCTACATCGTACAGGTTGCCGTACGGCAGGTCCATTCCGTGCGGCATCCAGGCCAGGTTGCGGCTGAGCGTGGGGCGGTCCGCCCGAACGCCGAACTCCCGACGGGCCTCCTCCCTCAGCTGTAGCTGGTCCATGTGGGCCTGCCGTACAGCCACCGCCACGTGGCTCCCTCCGCCTCCCTCACCGTCCCCGCCTGCATCTTCCTGGTCCTGCGTCCTCTCCTGTTGCACAGTGCGTTGCAAAACCAGCAGGCCCTCCGCAATGGCGTCTGCCAGGCGGCTGCGGCTCAGCGCCCGCCACAGCTGCGCCACAAGGCACGTGTCCTCGTGCGGCTGCAGGCCCTTGTGCTGCGCCTCGCAGTTCGCGTCATCGGTGGCGCAAATCTCGCAGATGCACCCGCTGCGCTTCTCCTTGGTGACCTTGAGGGTATCCACCAGCCACCCCACAAGGCACGCAGCCTCGTCCAGGGTGTGGTACAGGCGCAGGCGGTGGTGGGGCACGGCCCTGTCCCCTGTTTGGGTGTGATCCAGCTCAAATTCCGGCTGGTCCTGCTCCTTTCCCTGCCCCTGATCATGCCCCTGCTCATGTTGCCCCTGCCCCTGCCCCTGCCCCTGCCCCTGCCCCTGCCCCTGCCCCTGCCCCT
>VFQN01000350.1_pt1 | contig 91552 bp, 104 predicted proteins | sample 3512371 | NCBI WGS metagenome assembly VFQN01 (sample SAMN10412370, study PRJNA504923) | tailings metagenome | isolation source: Replicate 2 from Balatoc abandoned mine | place: Philippines: Itogon, Benguet | collected 2017-08-28
CATCTGACCCTGCGACCGGAGCAGCCGCACAACGGCATCGTGTTCCGCAGGCCCGACCTCGAGCCTCCGGTCGAGATCAGGGCCGATCCGTATGCCGTGCACGACACCCGGCTGTCGTCCTGCCTCGAGAAGGACGGCGCGCGGGTGCAGACCGTCGAGCACCTGATGTCGGCCCTGGCGGGGCTTGGCGTGGACAATGTCTGGATCGACGTGACGGCGCCTGAAGTGCCGATCATGGACGGCAGCGCGGGTCCCTTCGTGTTCCTGCTGCAGTCGGCCGGCATTGAAGAACAGGAAGCGCCGAAAAAATTCATCCGCATCCTGAAGCCGGTCGAGGTTCGCGACGGCGACAAGTGGGTGCGTTTTGATCCCCACAACGGTTTCCGGCTGGAACTGGCGATCGACTATGCGCACCCGGTGTTCGATGCCAGTGCGCAGTCGGTGGTGGTTGATTTTTCCTCCACGTCCTATGTCAATGAAGTGGCGCGCGCGCGCACCTTCGGTTTCATGCAGGATGTGGAAAGCATGCGTTCGCAGGGGCTCGCCCTGGGCGGCAGCCTGGACAACGCGATCGTTATGGACGAGTACCGTGTGCTCAACAGCGACGGACTCCGTTACGACAATGAATTCGTCAAGCACAAGGTGCTCGACGCGATCGGGGATCTCTACCTGCTGGGCCATCCCCTGATCGGCGCATTCAGCGGCCACAAATCGGGGCACGCCATGAACAACCGCCTGCTGCGCCGCCTGCTGGAACAGCCCAAGGCCTGGGAATACGTCAGTTTTGACCGCAACGAAGACGCACCCCCGTTCCTCGCCTGGCAGCCCCAGGCGGCTTGACCGGCCCTAACCCGGGCAAGGTCCTCCCATGCTGCTGCTGAGACTCGTCGGCATTCTGGCCCTGCTGGCCATCGGCGTCTCTTTTGCGCTCTACGCGGTTTCGAGGGACCGTCGTTACCTGCGTTTTGCCTGGCGGGTTTTTCTGGGTACGCTGGGTTTCGCGGTGCTGCTGATGCTGTTTTATGCCGCCGAACGTTTTCTGATGGTCCTCTGAGCGGGCGGGCATCAGCCCCCGCCCCGGCGTCTGGCGGCGAAACGGGCCAGGGCCGAGCGCAGGCCGGGATCGCGGACCCGGCCTGAGAGTTTTTCAAAATCATCAATTAAATCAATGGGTAAAGCCGTTTTTTCGGTATGAGCCCGGGGTGCGGATTGTTGTCCGGAAACTTGAACTTGAATCCGGATTCCAGTAACCTGCGCCCTCTGCTTTTGCAGGGTCTTCAGCAGTCGGGGCATGATCTGTTTCAGTTTTGCCGCGATTGCAACGTTGTCTGCCGCTATGACCAGCGTACCGTTGTGGTCTCCGACCACCCGGCTTGCTCGGGACAATTCAGGGGGCGCGCAGACCGAATAAAGCCGTTGCAGCGCTGAAATGCGCTGCGTTGCCCGGTTCAGTGCTGACAAGCCCGCTGTTTCTACAATCAGGGCGCTGAATTTGCGGGTGGGCATGGCGACAAGGGAGTTTTGACCATGAATATTATTCTGGTTTCCGAGAAGCTGCCAAAGGCGTGGACCATCACGCTGGGGTGGCCGCATCTTGCCGGTTTGGCTTCATTGCTGATGGTTGTGGTGCTGACGCTGGCCGGTGCGCTCAACTACGGCATTTTGCGTTTTGCCTCGGAACTGAACATTCCCTATGTCAGGGATGTGCTGGTGACCATACACCAGCAGCAGCAGGAAAAGAACCAGTCCTACCTTCAGGACAATCTCAATGCGATGGCGGTGCGGCTGGGGCAGATGCAGGCCCAGCTGCTGCGCCTGGATACGCTGGGCGAACGCCTGGCCAAACTGGCCGGATTCAAGCCCCAGGATCTGATGTTCAACGAGGTGCCCGGTCGCGGCGGAGCCGTGTCATCGATCCCGAGCCAGAATCTCTCGCTCGGTGATTTCACCCGCCAGGTCGAGCAATTGACGCGCCAGCTCGAGGACCGCGGGGACAAGCTCGGCCTGCTGGAGTCCATGTTCACGCTGGAGAGCGCACGGAAGAAACTGACGCCGACCAAGCTGCCGGTGGAAGGGGGCTGGTATTCCTCGAACTTCGGCTGGCGCATCGACCCGTTCACCGGGCAGCGCGCTTTTCACGAAGGCATCGACTTCATGGCGGAAGAAGGAACTCCGATTTACGCTGCGGCCGCGGGCGTCGTCGTCTACTCAGAGTTTCACCCCCAATATGGTAATATGATAGAGATCGATCACGGCAATGATCTGATCTCGCGGTACGCACACGCTTCGAAACGTCTGGTGAAGGTGGGGGACATCGTGTTGCGGGGCACCCGGATTGCGGATGTCGGCAGGACCGGGCGCGCAACAGGTGCGCATCTGCACTTCGAGGTGCGCCAGCGTGGTGCCGCGCGCAACCCCGCGCAGTTTCTGCAATTGCCTGGTTGAACGGCTGTACCGATAGCGCGAATTGCAGGGGTGGGATTTTCCCACCCCTTTTTTATTCAGGATGTCCATGATTACCGGCTTATTCAGGAAAGTGTTCGGCAGCCGCAACGAGCGGCTGCTCAAGCAATACCGTCGCACGGTACGCGCGATCAACGCGCTCGAGCCGCAGGTCGCGGCATTGCCTGATGATCAGCTGCGGGCAAAAACGGACGAATTCAGGGAGCGCATCTCGAAAGCGGTGGCGGCGGCTGCGCCGGACCGGCAGACGGCTGCGCGCCGCGCCGCGCTTGACGACATCCTGCCCGAAGCCTTCGCCGTGGTGCGCGAGGCCGGCAAGCGGGTGCTGGGCATGCGTCATTTCGACGTGCAGCTGGTGGGCGGCATTGCCCTGCACAACGGCAAGATTGCCGAGATGCGCACCGGTGAGGGCAAGACGCTGGTGGCCACGCTGCCGGCCTACCTCAATGCGCTGGCGGGCACCGGGGTCCATGTCGTAACGGTCAACGACTACCTGGCACAGCGCGACGCGGACTGGATGGGGCGCATCTACCGGTTTCTCGGGCTGACCGTCGGTGTCAACCTGTCGCAGATGGAGCACGACCGCAAGCAGGAGGCTTATCGCGCGGACATCACCTACGGCACCAACAACGAGTTCGGCTTCGATTACCTGCGCGACAACATGGTCTACGAGACGTCCGAAAAAGTTCAGCGGGGGCTGGCTTTTGCGATTGTCGACGAGGTCGATTCCATCCTGATCGACGAGGCGCGCACGCCCCTGATCATTTCCGGGCAGGCCGAGGACACCACCGATCTGTACGGGCATATCAACGCGGTGACGCCGAAACTCGTCCGGCAGAAGGACGAGAAGGGGCCGGGCGACTACTGGGTTGACGAGAAGGCCCATCAGGTGATCCTTTCCGAGGAAGGCCATGAACATGCCGAGGCGCTGCTGGCAAAAGCCGGCTTGCTGCCCGAAGGTGGCAGCCTTTATGACGCGGCCAACATCGGGTTGATGCACCATCTGAACGCCTCGCTGCGCGCGCACAGCCTGTTCCACCGCGACCAGCAGTACGTGGTGCAGAACAACGAGATCATCATCGTCGACGAGTTCACCGGCAGGCTGATGCCCGGTCGCCGCTGGTCGGAAGGCCTGCACCAGGCCATCGAGGCCAAGGAGGGCGTGGAGATCCAGAAGGAAAACCAGACCCTGGCAACGATCACCTTCCAGAACTATTTCCGGATGTACGGAAAACTGGCGGGCATGACCGGCACGGCGGACACCGAGGCCTACGAATTCCAGCAGATCTACGGGCTCGAGACGGTGATCATCCCGACGCACCGTCCGATGGTGCGCGACGACCGCATGGACCAGGTGTTCCGCACCTCGGCGGAGAAGTACAGCGCGATCATCAGCGACATCCGCGCCTGTCACGCGCGGGGCCAGCCGGTGCTGGTGGGCACGACCTCGATCGAGAACTCCGAGTACATCTCGGGCATCCTCGCCAAGGAAGGGCTGCCGCACAACGTGCTGAATGCCAAGCAGCATGCGCGGGAGGCGGAGATTGTTGCCCAGGCCGGCAGTCCGAAGATCATCACCCTGGCCACCAACATGGCCGGCCGCGGCACCGACATCGTGCTCGGCGGCAATCCGGAACCGGAGATCCACCGGGTGCAGGCCGACGAAAGTCTTGATGCGGCGGCCCGTGAGAGGCGGGTTGCGGAGTTGCGTGAAGAGTGGCAGCGGCGCCATGACGAGGTGGTGAAGGCGGGCGGCCTGCACATCATCGGAACCGAGCGCCACGAATCGCGGCGCATCGACAACCAGCTGCGCGGGCGTGCCGGCCGCCAGGGGGACCCGGGCTCCAGCCGCTTTTACCTGGCCCTGGACGATTCCCTGCTGCGCATATTCGCCTCGGACCGGGTCGCCGCGATCATGAACCGGCTGAAAATGCCCGAAGGCGAAGCCATCGAGCATCCCTGGGTCACGCGCTCCATCGAGAACGCGCAGCGCAAGGTCGAGGCGCGCAACTTCGACATGCGCAAGCACCTGCTCGAGTATGACGATGTTGCCAACGACCAGCGCAAGGTGATCTACCAGCAGCGCAACGAGCTGCTCGAGAGCACCGATGTTTCGGCAACCATTGCCGCCATGCGTGCCGACGTCATATCCGCCCATTTTGCGGCGCATGTCGCGCCGGGCAGCCTGGAAGAGCAGTGGGACATCGAGGGGCTGGAGGCGGCCCTGCGCAGCGAGCTGGGGCTTGAGCTGCCGTTAATGCAGTGGCTCGAGCTCAGTCCGCAGCTGGACGAGGATTCCCTGCGCCAGCGCATCGTTGACGCCGCCCATGCCCGTTATGCCGAGAAGACCGCGGCGGTCGACTCGGCGGCGATGCGCCAGTACGAGCGCGCCATCATGCTGCAGAGCCTGGACAGCCACTGGCGGGAGCACCTGTCGGCGCTGGATCACCTGCGCCAGGGCATTCACCTGCGCGGTTATGCCCAGAAGAACCCGACACAGGAATACAAGCGCGAAGCTTTCGAGCTGTTTGCGCTGCTGCTAGACACGATCAAGACCGATGTCACGCGGATCCTGATGACCGTGCAGATCCGCAGTGCCGAGGAATTGCGCGCGGCGGAGGAGCACGAGAAGCTGAGCAATGTCCAGTACCAGCACGCCGAGGCTGCGGAAGCGGCAGATGCCGCCGCCGAGGAATCGGCCCTGCCTGCGCCTGATGCTGAATCCGAAAAGCTGCAACCTTTTGTGCGCGGCGGGCAGAAAATCGGCCGCAACGATCCCTGCCCCTGCGGCTCCGGGAAAAAATACAAGCAGTGCCACGGCAAGCTCGCCTGACGCCCCATGCCGGTCAACCTGAACGTTCCCGATCCCGCTTCGCTGCTGCCGGTTCCCGGCGTGATGCTGGGCATCGCACAGGCCGGAATCCGCAAGGCGGGCCGCAAGGACCTGCTGCTGATCGGCCTTGAGCCCGGCGCCCGCGTTGCCGGCGTGTTCACGCAAAACCGCTTCTGCGCGGCGCCGGTGGTGGTCTGCCGCCAGCACCTGTCGATGATCGACCCCGGCCAGGGCATACGGGCGCTGGTGGTCAACACCGGCGTGGCCAATGCCGGCACCGGCAAGGACGGGCTCGCGCGCGCGCGCCAGACCTGCGCCGAGGCGGCCAGGATGCTCGGCTGCGCGCCGTCGCAGGTGCTGCCGTTCTCGACCGGCGTCATCATGGAACCGCTGCCGGTGGAGCGCATCATTGCCGGGCTGCCGCAATGCAGGGATGCACTGCGGGCCGATGTCTGGGCCGATGCCGCGGCAGCCATCATGACCACCGACACGCTGCCGAAGGCGGCATCGCGCCGGTTCAATGTCGGCGGGGCGACGGTGACCGTCACCGGCATCGCCAAGGGCGCCGGCATGATTCATCCCAACATGGCGACGATGCTCGGCTTCATCGCGACCGATGCCGCGGTCAGCCAGCCGCTGGTGAAGGCTGCGGTGGCTTACGCCTCGCAGCGCTCCTTCAACTGCATCACCGTCGACGGCGACACGTCGACCAACGACAGTTTCATGCTGATGGCAACCGGCAAGGCGGCGATGGCGGAGATTGCCGATGCGAAAGGCGCCGAGTACGCCGCATTCCGCGATGCCGTAACCGCGGTGGCCATCGAACTTGCGCAGGCGATCGTACGTGACGGTGAGGGGGCGACCAAGTTCATCACCGTCAGGGTTGAATCGGGACGCAACGAGGACGAGTGCCGCAAGGTTGCCCTGGCAATCGCCCATTCACCGCTGATCAAGACCGCGTTTTTTGCATCCGATCCGAACCTCGGGCGGATACTCGCGGCGATCGGTTATGCCGGCATCGCCGACCTTGAAGTCGAGGGCGTCGAGCTCTATCTCGACGATGTGCTGGTGGCGGAGCGCGGCGGCCGCAGCCCGTCGTACCGGGAGTCCGACGGCCAGCGCGTGATGAAGCAGTCCGAGATCACGGTGCGTGTCGTGCTCAACCGCGGCAAGTCTGCGGCGACGGTGTGGACCTGCGACCTGTCGCATGACTACGTCAGCATCAATGCCGACTATAGAAGTTAATTTTATTAATAAAAACAAATACTTATGAAAGAAAAGCAGTCCGCGAATCCGGCCGCGTCATGGGCGTCCCTGGTGGCGCGTGCCGAGGGCGTACTCGGCCGGCTCGAGCAACTGCTGCCGCCCCCGCCTCCGCCAGTCGACTGGAAGGCGTCGATTGCGTTCCGCTGGCGCAAGAAGTCGGGGCAGGGAAGCCTGGAGCCGATACACCAGGTGCATCGCATTGATCTGCGCGACCTGCAGGGCATCGATGACCAGAAGGATCTGGTGGAGCGCAACACCCGTCAATTCGTCGACGGACTGCCGGCAAACAACGTGTTGCTGACCGGTGCCCGCGGTACCGGCAAATCGTCGCTGGTCAAGGCGCTGCTGAACAAGTATGCGCCGCGCGGCCTGCGGCTGATCGAGGTGGAGAAGCGTGACCTGACCGATCTGCCGGACATCGTCGAACTGATTCATGCGCGTCCCGAGCGTTACATCCTCTACTGCGACGACCTGTCGTTCGAAGCTGACGAACCCGGCTACAAGGCGCTGAAAGTGGTGCTCGACGGCTCCGTAGCGGCGGCTTCGGAGAACTGCCTGATTTACGCAACCTCGAACCGCCGGCACCTGATGCCCGAGTTCATGCAGGAAAATCTCGAATACCGGCATGTCGGCGAGGAAATCCATCCCGGCGAGACCAGCGAGGAGAAAATCTCGTTGTCCGAACGCTTCGGCCTCTGGGTTTCGTTCTACCCCTTCGACCAGGATGAATACCTGCGCATCGTCCGTGTCTGGCTGGACCATTTCAAGGTGCCGGCGGGCAGGGCCGCCGAGGTCGAGCATGCCGCGCTGCAATGGGCACTGCTGCGCGGTTCACGCAGCGGCCGCGTGGCCTGGCAGTTCGCGCGCGACTGGGCGGGCCGTTCGCGGCTGGCGCGCCGCAAGTAAAGCCGATGGCTGGAGAGCAGTCGGGCCGCCGCCGCATCGCGGTGGTCGCCGCGGTGCTGCAGCAGGCGGATGGCCGTTTTCTGCTGGCCCAGCGTCCGCAGGGCAAGGCCTACGCAGGGTACTGGGAATTTCCCGGCGGCAAGGTCGAAAACGGCGAAACCCCGGAAGCGGCGCTGGCGCGTGAACTCCACGAGGAACTCGGCATCGAGGTCACCGCAGCCTATCCCTGGCTGATCCGCGAATTCGATTACCCGCACGCCGATGTGCGGCTGCATTTTTTCCGGGTACGGCGGTGGCGCGGCGAACCCCATGGGCGCGAATCCCAGGATTTCGCCTGGCAGCGGCCGGGGGCGGTCGATGTGGCTCCCCTGCTGCCGGCCAACGGCCCGATCATGCGCGCGCTGGAATTGCCGGAGGTCTATGGCATCACCGGATTTGCCGCGGCCGAATATCCGGCGGCGCTGAAGCGCATCGAGCGCGCGTTGCGCGACGGACTGCGCCTGATCCAGGTGCGGGGCAGAGACTGGCCGGCGGATCTGTTCGCACGTTATGCCGCCGACGTGGTCACCCTGGCCCATGACCATGGGGCGCGGGTGCTGGTCAACACCGACATCGAACTGGCGCGGCGCAGCGGCGCCGATGGCGTGCATCTGACTGCGTTGCAGCTGATGCGCATCGCGCAACGCCCTGATTTGCCGCTGGTGGGGGCATCCTGCCATGACAACGCCGAATTGCGGCATGCCGAAGCGGTGGGTGCGGACTTTGCTGTGCTTGGTCCGGTGCTGCCGACCCCGACGCATCCCGACGCGTTGCTGCTCGGTTGGGAGGGGTTCAGGCGGCTGGTTGCAAACACCGGGATTCCGGTGCTGGCACTGGGGGGCGTGCGTCCCGAACACCGGGAGCAGGCACTGGCGAGCGGCGCACACGGCCTGGCGATGCTGCGCGGCGCCTGGGCGACGGATTAATTCGGGCGCGGCTCCGCGCTTTCGTCCGGGATTGCCGATTCGTCGGACTCTTCCACCGGCACACGGTAGCGTTCCGTGGCCCAGGCACCGAGGTCAATCATCTTGCAGCGTTCCGAACAGAACGGCCGGAAACGGTTGGCCGGATTCCACTCAATGCTGGCCCCACACTGGGGGCAGGACACGATCCTTCCCGCCATGGCTCAGAGATTGCAGAAAGTCAGCTCGAACTCGACATCCCTTTCCGCCGCCCTGGGACGCTGGATGCCTTCCTGGGTGGTGAAGCGGATGTTCAGCGCATACTTGTTGGCGCTGATTTCCGGTATGCAGGCGTATTCGCCCGACAGGCCGATGCGCAGCATCTGCGCCATGCGCCCGGCCATCATCTGCTGGTAGACCCCCTGCTGCGCGGTCTGCGCGGTGGTCTTGCCGCTTTCCCGCAACAGCCGCAGCACGATGTTGATGGCATCGCGCGTCGGCAGGAATGGCGCCAGCCATTGCTGCAGGTCATGGCGCCTGACCTCGACGGTTTGCTGCAGCCAGTAATGGTAGGAGGGCAGGTCGAATTCGCAGACCCCCCCCGGGATCGCCGTGCGCTGCTTGATGCTCATCAGCCATTCGTTTTCCCGCAGTTCCTGGCCCACCTTGCCGGAGGCCTGGAACAGCCGCGACGATGCCTGGTCGATCTGCCACAGCACGTTGTCTAGCGCCTCCTCGGAGATCTCGGGATTTTCGCGCAGGGCTTCCAGCGTCTGTTTCTGCCGTTCCAGTTCCTGCAGCAGGTCGGACTTGAGGTCGGCGCGGCTCGCAACTTCGAGGATCTCGAATATCAGCAGCAGCGCGACGTGGTGCTCTTGGGGATCGTTGCGGCCCTGAAAATACGCGATGCGTTCGAACAGGTCTTCCAGGCGCAGCAGGGTGCGCACGCGCTCGCTCAGCGGATGTTCGTAGACAATCACGTCCTGTGCGCCCGATGGGAAGTTTGGAGATGCGGTTGCCGGAGTATCAAACAAAAACCAGAAAAAATAAAGGCTTAATGCCGTTTCAGGCCCGCGCCCGGCCTTCGTTTGCGGCCAGCTCAAGGTATTTGCCGTGCAGCGCGGCGACTTGGCGGCGCAGCTCGTCCACGCCCCCGTCATTGCGGATGATGTCGTCCGCACGCGCCAGCCGCTCGCTGCGGGAGATCTGTGCCGCCATGATTGCCCGCACCGAGGCTTCGTCAAGCCGGCTGCGGGCGATGGTGCGGCTGACCTGCAGTGCCTCGTCGCAATCGACGACCAGTATCCGCCGGATGATGTCGCGGTAGGCGCCGGTTTCCAGCAGCAGCGGCACCACCAGCAGCACATAGGGTGCGGTGGATTCCGCGATCTGGCCGTGCGCCACTTCGCGGATGCGCGGATGCAGGATGTTCTCGAGCCGCCGGCGGGCTTCGGGGTCGCCGAAAATCCGTCGCCGCATCGCCGCGCGATCCAGGCTGCCGTCGGCTGCGGCTGCGGCCGGCCCGAACGCGGCGACAATCTCGGGCATGGCACTGCCGCCGCTGGCGGTGATCTGATGGGAAATTTCGTCGGTATCGACTACGCCTGCGCCCATGTCGCCGAACATGGCTGCGGCGCGGGATTTGCCGGACCCGATGCCGCCGGTGATGCCGACGCAGTAAGGCATCGGTCAGAGCGGGCCGAACCAGGCGCGGGTCAGCGCCGGTCCGTGGGCCAATGCGATCAGCCCGGCGATGGCAAGGTACGGACCGAAAGGAATGGGCACGCTGCGGCCGCGTCCGGCAAAAACGATCAATCCGATGCCGATCACGGCGCCGACCAGCGAGGAGAGCAGGATGGTGAGCGGCAGCATCTGCCAGCCCAGCCAAGCCCCGATCGCGGCCAGCAGCTTGAAGTCGCCGTAACCCATGCCTTCCTTGCCAGTCGCCCACTTGAAGATCCAGTACACCGTCCACAGGCTCAGGTAGCCGGCGGCGGCGCCGATGACCGCGGATTGCAGCGGCGCGAAGGTGCCGTTGATGTTGACCAGCAGTCCTGCCCAGAGCAGGGGCAGGGTCAGGCTGTCGGGCAGGTAGTAGGTGTCAAGGTCGATGAAGGTCAGCGCGATCACCGTCCACAGGAACAGCAACGCTGCCGCAGCGGCGAGCCCGAAGCCGAAATGCCAGGCGAAGTAGCCGGAGAGTATGGCGGTCAGCGCCTCGACGGCCGGATACCGCACGGAGATCGGCGTCCTGCAGCCCGCGCATTTGCCGCGCAGCGCCATCCAGCTGAGCAGCGGGATGTTCTCCGCGGCCCTGATCGGGCGGCTGCACGAGGGGCATGCGGAGCGGGGTACGACGAGGTTGTAGCGTTCCGCGGCCGGCGCTTCCTGTCCGTTCAGCTCCGCGCATTCCGCCCGCCATTGCCGTTCCATCATTTTCGGCAGACGGTGGATCACGACGTTGAGAAAGCTGCCGATGCACAATCCGGCCAGCGCGGCGCTCAACGCAAAAACAATGGGATCTGACAGCATGGCGTGACAATCGCAGGAGTTGCCGGTTCAGCAGGCCGCAACGCAGCCCGCGGCGGCCTGCCTGCGCGGGGGAACAATCTATACCGCGGATCCCAGCTTGAAGATCGGCAGGTACATGGCGATCACCATGCCGCCGATCAGCGTGCCGAGCACCACCATGATCATCGGCTCCATCAGACTGGACAGCGCCTCAACCGCATCATCCACCTCGGCTTCGAAAAAGTCCGCAACCTTGCTCAGCATCTGGTCCAGCGAGCCGGCCTCCTCGCCGATCATTGCCATCTGGATCACCATGTTCGGAAACACCTCGGTGCCCTGCATCGAGGAGGTCAGGCTGGAGCCGGTGGCGACCTCCGACTGGATTTTCTTGGTGGCCACGTAATACTCGTAATTGCCGGCCGCGCCGGCCACCGAACCGAGGGCTTCGACCAGCGGCACGCCGGCGGCAAACATGGTGGCGAGTGTGCGCGTCCAGCGCGCGATGGAGGATTTGCGGATCAGGTCGCCGAATACCGGCACGCGCAGGGCGAAGCGGTCCATGTACATCTGCATTTTTGTCGACCGCTTCCATGTCCAGAAAAAAGCGTAAAGGGCGGCACCGGTGCCGCCGAACAGGTAGAACCAGTTGGCGACCACGAAGTCGGATATGGCCATCACGATCAGCGTCGGTGCCGGCAGGTCGGCGCCGAAACTCTTGAACACGTCCTTGAAGGCCGGGATCACGAAGATCATGATGATGGCGGTGATGACCACCGCGACGACAATGATCGCGATCGGATAGAACAGCGCGGACTTGATCTTGCTCTTGATGGCGAGGATCTTTTCCTTGTAGGTCGCCAGGCGGTCGAGCAGGCTTTCCAGGATACCGGCGGCCTCGCCGGCGCCGACCAGGTTGCAGAACAGCGCATCAAAATGCAGCGGATGTTTTTCGAAGGCCTGTTTCAGGCTCATGCCGGTCTCGACATCGGCCTTGATGGTCATCAGCAGGCGTGCAACCGCCGGATTGCTGTGGCCCTTGCCGACGATGTCGAAAGCCTGCAGCAGCGGGACGCCTGATTTCATCATGGTCGCCAGCTGGCGGGTGAACAGCGTGATGTCCTTTTCGGAAACCGATCCGCCGCTGCCGATCCGCTGTTTCTTGACTTCAACGATCTTGATGCCCTGGCGGCGCAGCACTGCGTTGACCTGCGCCTCGCCGCCGGCCTGCATTTCGCCGCGCACGGTTTTGCCCGCACGGTCCTGGCCGACCCAACGGAAGGTGTATTCCTTGATCTCGGATTTACGAGCGGCGGCGGCTGCAGTTGCCATGGCGGACCTCCAAATTTCCCCGATGAACCAATAGGTTACGATCGCTTAGTCACGGAATGATGCACGTCCGGCGCGGTGTTGTAAAGGCCGCGCGCCGGATGCCGGCGTCTTATTTCCCCGGCGGCGTGAACACCCGCACACTTTTGATGACCCGGTCCTGGGTCTGGACGATTTCCAGCGGGTGTCCGGCGATGCGCACGCTGGTATTGGGTTCGGGAATATCCTGCAGGTGTTCCAGGATCAGCCCGTTCAGGGTCTTCGGGCCATCCAGCGGAAAATCGAAGCCGAGCTTGCGGTTGAGCTCGCGCAGCAGCATGCCGCCCTCGACGACATAGCTGCCGTCCGGCTGGGGATGCAGGCCGCGGGCCATCAGCGGCGACTGGGTGGTGAACTCGCCGATGATTTCCTCGAGGATGTCCTCCAGAGTGACCAGTCCCATGATTTCACCGTATTCATCCACGACCAGGCTGACGCGGTCCTGGTGTTCCTGGAAATTCTGGATCTGCGACAGCAGGGGCGTTGAAGAGGGCACGAAATAGGGCTCGCGGATCATGCCGCGCACGCTCTCGTGCGTCAGCTCCTCGCGCTGGATCAGCGTCAGCGCGTGCCGCACCCGCAGTGTTCCGATCACGTTGTCCAGCTGGTCCTGGTAAATGACCACGCGCCGGTGATGTGCGGTTGATATCTGCTGCGCAAGTTCCTCCAGCGGCAGGTCGATGTTGACGCCCTCGATCTGGTTGCGCGGAACCATCACGTCGTCGACCGTGATCGCGCCGATTTCCAGCAGGTTCAGGAGCACCGACGCATGCTTTTTGGGCAGCACGTTGGAGGATTCGAGAACGATCGTGCGGATTTCGTCGATGGACAGCGGTTGCGGTCCGGATTCCTGGGGTTGCAGGCGCAGTATGCGCAGCGCGAATCCGAGCACGGCATCGGTGGACACCGTCAGCAGGTGGACAAAGGGCGCGGTGAGGGCGGCCAGCCCGCGCATCGGCCACGACACATAACGCGAGATGTTCTCGGCGCTGTGCTGTCCCAGGCGCTTGGGCACGATTTCGCCGATCACGATGGAGAAGTAGGTGACGGTGACCACCACCACGGCGGTGGCAATGATGTTGCTGGTCCGGTTTTCCAGGCCCTGTTCCTGCAGCCAGACGGCGAAAGGTTCGGCGAGGATGGCTTCGCCGACGATGCCGTTGAGCAGGCCGATCGAGGTGATCCCGATCTGGACCGTCGACAGAAAACGGGTCGGGTCGGCGCTGAGTTTCACCGCGGCGGCGGCCAGTTTGTCGCCGCGTTGCGCGAGTGTGGCCAGTTTTGACTGCCGCGCGGTCAGCAGCGCCACCTCGGACATCGCGAATGCGCCGTTCAGCAGTATCAGGCAGGCGAGGATCAGTACTTCCATGGAATCACCTCAGACATTGACAGGAGGGCGACGGCTGGCGGCGCCCCGCAAGGCGAACAGTTGTTCAGCTGCGCCCGAGCAGCACTTCGACAACGAACTTGCTGCCGAGGTAGGCCAGTACCAGCATCAGGAAACCGGCCAGCGTCCAGCGCACGGCGACGCGGCCGCGCCAGCCGTAAAAATGGCGGCCGAAAAGCAGGGCGGCGAAAACGAGCCAGGACACGATGCCGAAAATGGTCTTGTGGTTGAGCCGGGCCGCCCTGCCGAACACTTCCTCCGAAAACACCACGCCGCTGGCCAGTGTCAGAGACAGCATCACGAAGCCGGCCCAGATTATCCTGAACAGCAGGGTTTCCATGGTCAGCAGCGGCGGCAGGGTGCGCAGTCCCGCGGGCAGTGTTCCGCGGTGCAGCCGCCGCTCGAGCATCGCCATCAGAAGCACGTGCAGGGAAGCGATCGTGAACAGGCTGTAGGCCAGCATCGAAATGAGCAGGTGCAGCCTGAAGGCCAGCAGTTCGGAGTTGGGCAAGGGGCGTGCCGCGGGAAACACCGCGGGCAGCAGGGCGGCAGCCGCCGCCGCCGGCAGGATCAGCGCCTGCAGACCTTCCAGCCGGTAAAACAGCCCTCCCAGCCAGTAGATGAGCACGGCAAGCCAGAGGATGGCCGACACGGCATCGCCGAGGCCGATGCGCAGGGTGCTGCCCGATAGCATCGCGCCGAAGAGCACGGCGGCATGCACACCCAGCAGCAGCAGCAGGCACAACCGTTCGCCGGCGCGGCTTGCCGTGGTCGCCGCCGGAGCGTTGGCGGCAGCCGACCAGTGCCGTTGCCAGAAGTACGCGCCCATCGCGGCATAAAGAAGCGCGCTGACGAGATACGGTAGAATGCCCTGCATAGTCCAAGTTTACCCGAACACCACCCTTAAGCACTTCCATGTTCGACAATCTCACCGGCCGTCTTGCGCGTGTCGTCAAGACGCTGCGCGGCGAAGCCCGTCTCACTGAAACCAACATCCAGGACGCGTTGCGCGAAGTGCGCATGGCGCTGCTGGAAGCCGATGTTGCGCTGCCGGTGGTCAAGGCATTCATCGACCGGGTGCGCGAGAAGGCGGTCGGCGAGGAAGTGGTCGGCAGCCTGACCCCGGGGCAGGCGCTGGTTGGCGTCGTCCACCGCGAACTGGTCGCGCTGATGGGCGATCACAACGAATCGCTGAACCTAGCGGTGCAGCCGCCGGCGGTGATCCTCATGGCGGGCCTTCAGGGCGCCGGCAAAACCACCACTGCCGGCAAGCTGGCTCGCTGGTTGCGCACGGGGATGCGCAAGAAAGTGCTGCTCGCAAGCTGTGACGTCTACCGGCCCGCGGCGATCGAGCAGCTGAGGCTGCTTGCAAGCCAGGTTGAGGCGGATTTTCATCCGGCGGACGCCGGCGAGAAGCCGGTCGACATTGCCAGGCGCGCGCTCGATTACGCGCGCACGCACTACCACGATGTCCTGATCATCGACACGGCAGGCCGCCTTGCAATCGACGCGGCCATGATGGCCGAGATCCGCGAGCTGCACGCCGCCGTCAATCCGGTCGAGACGCTGTTTGTCGTGGATGCCATGCAGGGCCAGGATGCGGTCAACGTGGCCAGGGCGTTCAGCGAGGCATTGCCGCTGACGGGCGTCATCCTGACCAAGCTCGACGGCGATGCACGGGGCGGTGCGGCATTGTCCGTGCGCCACGTGACCGGCAAGCCGGTCAAGTTTGCGGGCACCGGCGAAAAAACCGACGGGCTGGAAGCCTTCCATCCTGACCGCATGGCGTCGCGCATCCTCGGCATGGGCGACGTGCTGTCGCTGATCGAGGACGTGCAGAAGACGGTCAGCCTGGAAGAAGCGGAGAAACTTGCGCGCAAGGTCAAGACCGGCAAGGGATTCGACCTGGAGGATTTCAAGCAGCAGGTCGCGCAGATGCGCAAGATGGGCGGCATGAGCGCGCTGATGGACAAGCTGCCCGCGCATCTCGCGCAGGCGGCGCAGGGTGCGCCGCAGATGGAGGACAAGGCGATCCGCCGCCTGGAGGGCATCATCAACTCGATGACGCCCCAGGAGCGTTCGAAGCCGGAGCTGATCAAGGCGTCCCGCAAGCGCCGCATTGCGGCCGGCGCCGGTGTCAGCGTGCAGGAGGTCAACCGCCTGCTCAATCAGTTCGAGCAGACCCAGAAAATGATGAAAATGGTCGCCAAGGGCGGCATGGCGAAAATGATGCGCAGCATGAAGGGCATGTTTCCCGGCATGCGCTGAACACGCCGGTTGCCTTCACCCCGTCCCGCCTATTTCAGGCTGAAACCCTGGCGCCGGATGTAATCTCCGAAATCCGCGCGCTCCGGCTCCGCATACTGCCGGGCCTTGTCTTCGGACCAGCCATAGAACTCCGCCGTGCCGAACAGCGCCGTGCGCCGCTGCTTGCCGTAGGGATGGTTGTCATGGCGCCGCCGGTCATAGGCATCGACTTTTTCCCTCAGCCCTGTTTCGTCATAACGGTCCGTGTGCAGCGTGACGTCCAGCGGCAGGCGCGGGCTGATGTGCCCGGCGGAAGCCGGATAACCGACGCACAACCCGGCCACGGGAAATACGCCTTCGGGCAGATCGAGCTCGCGGCTGACCGTGTCGGCGGCGTTGCGGATTGCGCTGATGGGGCAGGTGCCGAGGCCGGCGGCCTCGGCGGCGCCGATGAAATTCATCATCGCGATGCCGGCATCAACGGCGGCATTCATGAAATGGTCAAGATGCTCGTTGGCGAAGGGTTTCCCGCGCCATTCACCGATCTGGCGGATGCGGCGGTTGTTGCCGCAAAAAACCAGGAATACGGGCGCATCGGCGATCCATCCCATGTCCGGGAGGTGGGCGGTGATGCGCTGCCGCCGCGCCGGGTCGGCGACGTGGATGATGTCGGCCTGCTGCAGGTCGCTTTTGGTCGGCGCCGACAGCGCGCAGGCGCAGAGCAGCCGCAGCAGTTCCGGGGTCACCGGCTTCGGCCGGTAGCGCCGGATCGAGCGGTGGTTCGCGATGCGTGCCAGGCTGTCGATGCCGGGCTGGTCCGGGGTGACCGGGAAGTTGCTGCCATAGCGGACGCGCAGCGCGGCGCTGATTTGTTCGTGCGGGGATTTTTCGGCTGTGGAAGGCATGGTTTATACCGCGGCTTTCTGTAAAAATCGTTTAAAAACAATGTATTGTAAATGCATTTAAGCAGCTGCGCCGGATCGCCCGGAAATCTAGGTGCCGGCAGCCGTACGTTGCTTCCGGGGGTGAAAGTACCGTAGAATCCGCCCCTTTCGACTTTTTCAGTCGCCGGGAATACCGACATGGTAGTGATTCGATTGGCTCGCGGGGGCGCCAAAAAACGCCCGTTTTTCAATTTTGTCGTTGCTGATTCGCGCTTTGCGCGTGACGGCCGCTTCATCGAGCGCCTGGGGTTTTACGATCCGAAGGCGCCGGAGGGGCGTGAACGCCTGCGCATCAATCGTGAACGCCTCGCATTCTGGCAGGGGCAGGGTGCACAACTGTCCGATACCGTGACCCGGCTCGTCAAGCAGGCTGGTGAACAAAAAGCCGCTGCCTGAACGGCGGGTGGTGATGGGGCGCATCGTCGCGCCCTACGGAATCAGGGGTTGGGTCAAGATTCAGCCCTTCACGCAGCAGCCCCAGGGCCTGCTGGATTACCCGGAGTGGCAGGTCGGGCGTGAGGGACAGTGGCAGACCCGGATTGTGGAAACCGCAAAGCCGCACGGCAACACGGTGACGGCGAAGCTGCGGGGCATTGATGACCGCGATCAGGCCGCAGTGTTGCGGGGCATGCAGATTGCGGTATCTCGGGATGATTTTCCAGAGCCGGGAGCAGGCGAGTATTACTGGGCCGACCTGGTCGGACTGGAAGTGGTGAATGAGGCCGGTGCTGCACTGGGTCAGGTGACCGAAGTGTTCGAAACCGGCGCCAATGACGTGCTGGTGGTCGCAGGCGAACGGGAACGGCTCCTGCCTTTCATCGGACCGGTGATCCGGCAGGTGGATGTGGCCGGCGGCAGGATTGTCGTGGACTGGGATGCTGACTACTGATGCTGCAGTTTGACGTAGTCACACTGTTTCCGGCGATGTTCGATGCGGTGACCGAACTCGGAGTCACCGGGCGGGCGCGGGAACGTGGCGTGTACCAGTTCGTGGCCTGGAATCCCCGGGATTTTGCGGGCAATGCGCATCGCACGGTGGATGACCGGCCCTACGGCGGCGGCCCGGGGATGGTGATGATGGCCGAGCCGCTGGGCAGGGCGCTGCAGGCGGCGCGCCAGCGCCAGCAGAGTGCCGGAGTCGAGCGCCCGCGGATGGTGCACCTGACGCCGCAGGGCAGGCTGCTGGACCACTCGCTGGTTGCCGGCCTGGCACGGGAAAGCGGCATTGTCCTGCTCGCGGGACGCTACGAGGGTGTGGACGAGCGGCTGATCGGGCAGTTGGGCATCGAAGAGATTTCGATCGGTGACTATGTATTGAGCGGCGGGGAACTGGCCGCGATGGTGTTGATGGACAGCGTGGTGCGGCAATTGCCCGGTGTTCTGGGTGATGCCGAGTCGGCGGCCCAGGATTCGTTTGTTGACGGCCTTCTGGACTGCCCGCATTACACGCGCCCGGAGGTTTATCAGGGCAGCGCGGTGCCGGCGGTGCTGATGTCGGGCAACCATGCGGCAATTGCGCGCTGGCGGCTGAAGCAGGCGCTGGGCAGGACATGGCAGCGGCGGCCGGATCTGCTGGAGCGCCGTGCGCTGAGCAGTCAGGAACGGATGCTGCTGGAGGAATACCGGCAGGAATTGCAGGACGGGATGAAGAATTAACCGCGGACGCCATGTTGGCGGACGCAATGAGTTTTGAGGAGCATGCGCATGAACGTCATTCAGCAGCTGGAGCAGGAAGAGATCAACCGTCTGGGCCGCAAGGTGCCGGAGTTCACCACCGGTGACACGGTCATCGTCAGCGTCAACGTGGTCGAGGGCGAGCGCAAGCGCGTCCAGGCCTACGAAGGCGTGGTCATTGCCAAGCGCAACCGGGGCATCAATTCCTCGTTCATCGTGCGCAAGGTCTCGTCCGGCGAAGGCGTCGAACGGACTTTCCAGACCTACTCTCCGGCGATTGCCGGCATCGAGGTCAAGCGCCGCGGTGACGTCAGCCGCGCCAAGCTCTATTACCTGCGCGGCCTGTCCGGCAAGGCGGCCCGCATCAAGGAAAAACTGGCTGTCGCAAGCAGCGTTGCCGTTGAAGCCGAAGCAGGCGCCGCGGCGGAAGCCGCACCCGCCGACAAGTAATTTCCGGCAATTCCTCGGAAAGGCGGCTGCGGCCGCCTTTTTTGTTTTTGTCCGTTGGCGGACAGGGGGCCCCGCTGTCGGCCGAGCGACCCCCGTTAAAATAGCGCGATGCACTTCGCGCGCCGTATTGCCACCCCGATTGTTGTCCTCCTGCTGAGCCTGCATGGGATGTCCCCGCTGCAGGCCGCAGCCCCTCCCGCGGCGATGCAGGGCGTCCGGGACCTGGCTCAGGCCGGAGCCCTGCAGCTTGCGCTGCAGCGCATCGACATGCTGCAGCCGGCCGATCCTGCGGATCCGCGCCGGGCGGAGTGGGAGGATCTGCGCCTGCAACTGCTCGACCGCCTGGACCGCCACGAAGAGATTCTGAGGCGGACCGCCGCTCTTCAGGCAACAGGGCCCGCCACCGCCCGCGCCGGCGTCCATGCCGTTGCCGCCCGCGCGGCCATCGCGCTGGAACAGCCGGCGCTGGCGCGCGAGCATGCCGGCCGTGCGCTGTGGTCGCCCGGGATCAGTCCTGCGGCGATGCGCGATCTGCGGCTGCTGGTGATCCGCAGCCTGGTCATGGCGTCGCGTGCCGGCGAGGCCTGGCGCAGCATGCTGCGCTTCGAGCAGGATTATCGCCCCCTGGATGCCGCGACAGCGGCCGTATTCGTCGATGCGTTGCTGGATGCCGGCATGGCGCAGGAGGCGGTCACCTGGCTGCCCCTGCTCGACGAGCGTGGCCCGACGCGCTTGCGGCTGCACATGCATGCCGGCCTGGTCGCGAACGGCGAGGTGCTTGCGCAGGTGCGCGCGGCGCTGGCCCGCAGTGATGACCAGGCCTGGTGGAGACTGTTGCTCGAGGCCGCCACCCGCGGCGGCGACGGGGCGCTGCGCATCGCCGCGCTCGAGCAGTTGCTCGAAAAGAATGCGCAGCCCAAGGTGGCCGCGGAGTTGTGGTCGGCCTACGCCAGTCATGCCCGCGCGGCCGCCAATGCGCATCATCTCCTTGCCGGCGACGATGCCGGCTGGCTCGAATTCGCGTCAGGCCGGCACGCAAGCAACGCGCCGGAGGCGCGCGCCTATCTGGCCCATGTTGCGAGGCATGCCGCCGATCCGGTCTTGCGGCAGCGCGCGCAGGACCGGCTGGCCGCGGACTATGTCGCGGCAAAGCTGCCGCGCGCCGCCCTGAGCCTGTTCGATGCCTGGCCCGGACAGGCGGATCAGCTCCCGGCGCCGGCGCGCATGATCCTTGGCAGGATGGCCGGGGACATCGGCGATCATCCGCGGGCACTGCGTTACCTGCAGGGACTCCCGGCCGCGGATGCGATGCCGGCGGCGGTCTGGCAGCTGCGGTTGTCCGCGCTGGCCCTGCGCGCCGGCAACGCGACTGCGGCCGCGGACATCGCGCAGCGGCTGGCGGCGGAATCCTCGGCCATTCCCGGGGCGCAGATCGCCGAGTGGCGGCTGCTGGCGGAGCAGCTGGCAGACCACGGGATGCACGAGGCTGCGCTTGCCTTGTTCGGGCGCGTGCTGCCGCATGCCGGTCCCGCGCAGTCGCGCAGCCTGCTGTCGGGCATTGCCCGCGCCCATGCCGGGCGCAACCAGCCGCAGCTCGCCGCCGATTTTTACCTCCGCGCGGCCCTGCAGGCGCCGGCAGACGGTGCTGCGGCGGCCGAGGCACGCCTGCAGGCTGGTCTCAGCCTTGCGCGCGCCGGCCTGCACGAGGATGCGCGGGCGCAGTTCCAGTGGTTGCTGAAGAATGCGGCCGATCCCGCGCAGATCGCCGTCGCGCGGCGGGAGCTCGGTTTCTAGGCGCCCGTCAGCGCGCTGCGGTTTTCCACAGGTCGCTGAGGTATTCGTGATTCGCCGTGTTGATCCAGCTGTGGCGGTATTCCACCGGGGAATCGTTGTAGCTGTAGGCGACGCGGCGGATGTGCAGCGCCGGCTGGCTGGAGCGCATGCCGAGGATGGCGGCGATGTCGGCGGGCGGATGCGCCGCCGACAGCCTTTCGCCGATGCGCACGACGTTGACTCCGTAGCGCGCCTGGTAGAGGCCGTAGATCGTGCCTTCGCGGGTGCGGAAAGTCGATTCGTCGAGCCGGGCGAAGCGCTCGACCGGCACGGTGATGTCGTCGAGCACCACCGGCTGGCCGCCCAGTTTCAGCAGGTTGCGCACCCGTGCGACGCGGGTGCCGCGGGCGAGGCCGAAGTCGCGCTCGTCGCCGTCGTTCGCGCGCTCCTTGCGGAAGCCGAGCAGTTCGGATTCCGGAAACTCGCGGCTGCCGTCCTTGCCGACGACGTGGAAGAAATAGAACAGTGTCCGGTCTTCGGTATGGGTCGCAACGAAGGTGCCGCGGCCCTGCTGGCGCACGAGGATGCGTCCCGCGACCAGCTCATCGATGGCGCGGCGGATCGTGCCGATCGACACGCCGAACTGCCGCGCCAGCCGGGTTTCGCTGGGAATCGCCTCGCCCGGCTTCCATTCCCCCGCGGCGAGCGCACGGGTGATGCGCCATTGCACCTCGCGGTAGAGCGGGTTCGGCGTCAGCGTGTCGGGGGTGGGGGTCGGGGCGGCCATCGGCGGCGCAGTCTAGCACGCCGTCCGGCGATTCATATAAGTCATATAGTTGACCTGCCGGAAAGGCCGGGGTTAGGATTTGCGGCCCTGCACATCCGTTTTCACATCCGGTTGCACATCACCACAGCGTTCATTCAGGAGGCGCAATGATTCACTTGCTGGTACACGACAAGAAGGACACGGTCGGCGTGGCCGTCATCGAAGGCATCAAGGCCGGTCAGGAAATGATCGGCTGGGTCATGGAAGACGATTCCACGATCAAGGTGAAGGCGATCAACGACATTCCCATCGGGCACAAAGCCGCGATCCGCGAAATCAAGAAGGGCGACACCATCATCAAGTACGGTTTCGACATCGGCAAGGCCGTGGCCGACATCAAGGTCGGCGAGCACGCGCACGTCCACAACATCAAGACCAAGCGCTGGTAAGCCGCCGCGCCCGACCCCATACGGAGACACTGAAATGATCAACAGCAAAACCACTTTCATGGGCTACCGCCGCGAGAACGGCCGCGTCGGCGTCCGCAACCACGTCCTGATCCTGCCGGTGGACGACCTGTCAAACGCCGCCGCCGAGGCTGTGGCCAACAACATCAAGGGCACGCTGGCGATTCCGCACCCCTACGGGCGGCTGCAGTTCGGCGCCGACCTCGACCTGCATTTCCGCACGCTGATCGGCGCGGGCTCCAACCCGAATGTCGCCGCCGTGGTGGTGATCTGCATCGAGGAAGGCTGGGCGAAGAAGGTCGTTGACGGCATCGCCAAGACCGGCAAGCCGGTCACCGGCTTCGGCATCGAACTGCACGGCGACCACGACACGATCCTGCGCGCCTCCAAGGTCGCCAAGGAATACGTGCAGTGGGCCTCCGAACTGCAGCGCGTCGAGTGCCCGATCAGCGACCTCTGGGTGTCGACCAAGTGCGGCGAGTCCGACACGACTTCCGGCTGCGGCGCCAATCCGACCGTCGGCAGCGCCTTCGACAAGCTCGACCCGCTGGGCGTGACGATGTGCTTCGGCGAGACCACCGAGCTGACCGGCGGCGAGAACATCGTGGCCGACCGCTGCGCGACGCCGCAGGTGCGCGAAGATTTCATGAAGATGTTCAACCGCTACCAGGAAGTGGTCGAGCGCCACAAGACCAGCGACCTGTCCGAATCGCAGCCGACCAAGGGCAACATCGCCGGCGGCCTGACCACGATCGAGGAAAAGGCGCTGGGCAACATCCAGAAGATCGGCAAGAACTGCAAGGTGGTCGGCGTGCTCGACAAGGCCGAGACCCCGACCAAGCCCGGGCTGTGGTTCATGGACTCGTCTTCGGCAGCCGCCGAAATGGTCACGCTGTGCGCGGCCTCCGGCTACGTGGTGCATTTCTTCCCCACCGGCCAGGGCAACGTCATCGGCAATCCGATCATCCCCGTGATCAAGCTCTGCGCGAACCCGCGCACCGTGCGCACGATGAGTGAACACATCGACTACGACTGCTCGGGCCTGCTGCAGCGGGAGAAGAACCTCGACCAGACCGGCAACGAACTGCTCGAAGTGATGCTGCGCACCTGCAACGGCCGCCTGACCGCAGCCGAGGCGCTGGGCCATCGCGAATTCGTGATGACCCGCCTGTACGAAAGCGCCTGAGCAGGCCGGTCTGCAACGGAACGCGGGGGCGGCCGGATCATCGCCGCCCCCGCGGGTTTTGCGGCAACCCCGGGCGTCCGGGCGGATGCCGCTGATTGAAACGGAAAGACCAGGACACCGATGACCACCCTCCGCGGCGCCGACATCCTCGCCCGCTCACTGGCCCAAGCCGGCCTGAAACGGATTTTTTCCCTGTCCGGCAACCACATCATGCCGGTCTATGACGCGGCGATCGAGGCCGGGCTCGCAATCACCCACGTGCGTTACGAAGGCGCCGCCGTGCACATGGCCGATGCCTGGGCGCGGCTGACCGGGGAACCCGGGATTGCGATGCTGACCGGCGGTCCCGGCCACGCCAACGGCATCGGCGCGCTGTACACCGCGCTTGCTTCCGAGTCGCCGCTGGTGCTGCTGTCGGGGCATGCGCCCCTCAACGAACTCGGACGCGGTTCCTTCCAGGAAATGCGCCAGGCCGACATGGCCGCGCCTGTGGTGAAGGCGTCGTGGACTGCGCAGAGCGCCGAGACACTGGGCGCCGACATTGCGCGCGCCTGCCGCGTCGCCCGCTCGGGGCGGCCGGGTCCGGTGCACCTGAGCCTGCCCTTTGATGTGCTGGAAGCGAAGGTTTCCGAGGGGGAAAAACATCTGGCCGCCGCCGCCGATTTCGCGGCGCCGGCGAATCCGCTGCCGCAAGCCGCGGTGCAGACCCTGCTGGCTCTGGTCCGGAGTGCAGCCCGTCCGCTGATCCTGCTCGGACCGTCGATGTCGCAGGTTCCGGTTGCCGGTCTCGGCGCGGGGCTGGCCAGGGCGGCCGGCGTGCCGGTGCTGTGCATGGAGAGCCCGCGCGGCGTCAACGATCCTTCAATGGGCGCATTTGCCGGCGTGCTGGCGCAGGCCGATCTCGTGGTGCTGCTCGGCAAGCAGCCCGACTTCACGCTGCGTTTCGGCAAAACCCCGGCATTGGCGGCGAATTGCCGCTTCGCGGTGGTCGATCCCGAGGCAGAGGTGCTGCAGCGGTCGGTGAACAACCTGGGCAATGCCCGCGTCGCGTTTTCTGCGCAGGCCGATATCGCGGCCACGGTGCAGGTGCTGTCCGCCGCGGCGCAGCCCCACCCCGCTGCGGCGTGGTCGAAACAGGTGGCCGATGCCGTGGCCTTCCGTCCCGAGGCCTGGCGCACGATCAACAGCGGCAACGGCCCGGTGCATCCGGTCGAACTGGGCCGCGCGGTGCAGGCAGTGCTCGATACTTCGCCCGAGGCGGTGTTCGTCGCCGACGGCGGTGAAATCGGCCAGTGGGCCCAGGCCTGCATCAGCGCGCCGGCGCGCGTCATCAACGGCACCGGCGGCTCGATCGGCAGCGGCGTGCCCTTCGCCTTTGCCGCGCGCATGGCGCGGCCGCAGGCCCCGGTGGTCGCGGTGATGGGCGACGGCGCCTTCGGCTTTCACCTGATGGAGTTCGACACCGCGGTGCGCGACGGCGTGCCGATGATCGTCGTGGTCGGCAACGATTCCTGCTGGAACGCCGAACACCAGATCCAGCTGCGCAGCTACGGCAAGGACCGCGCCCACGGTTGCGAACTGCGCGAAGGCACGCGTTACGACCTTGCGGTGGCTGCGCTGGGCGGGCATGGCGAACTGGTGACGCGCGCCGCCGATCTGCAGCCCGCGCTGCAGCGCGCGCTGGCGAGCGGCAAACCCGCCTGCATCAATGTGATGATCCAGCGCCTCGCCGCGCCGACGGTCACCGCCGGTGCCACGGCGGGGGCCCACTAGGAGCACGCACATGGAAAACCTCAAGGTCAGGATCTGGCGCGGAGCCGAAGAAGGCGGTTTCCAGGAATTCGAGGTGCCGCGGCAGGAAAGCCAGACGGTGCTCGACGTCGTGACTTACGTGCAGCGCAAATGTGATCCGACTCTGGCCTACCGCTTCGCCTGCCGTGTCGGCGTCTGCGGTTCCTGCGCGATGACGGTCAACGGCCAATCGCGCTGGACCTGCCGCACCCATGTATCGAAAGTCGCGGGTGACAACCGCCTTGAAATTGCGCCCTTGCGCAACCTGCCGGTGGTCAAGGATCTGGTCACCGACATGCGCGAGTTCTTCGACAAATGGGCGAAGGCGCGCGGCCGCTTCACCGGCAGCAAGACGCGCAAGGATGAATTCGAGCGCGTGTCGCCGGAGTCGAAGGAGCGCAAGCGTGTCGACGCCGGCATCGAGTGCATCGGCTGCGGCGTTTGTTACAGCGCCTGCGATGTGGTGACCTGGAACAAGGACTACCTCGGGCCGGCGGCGCTCAACCGTGCTTGGACGCTGGTGAATGACGTGCGCGACACCGCGCGCGCGGAGCGCCTCGCGGCGGTGGCCGGCGACGCCGGCTGCCATGCCTGCCATACCCACCTCAATTGCACCGAGCGCTGCCCGAAAGGCCTGTCGCCGACGGCAGGCATTGCCGGCCTGAAGCGCGCGGTGCTGGCTGCGACGCTGTCGGGTGAAATATAAAAATATGTTTAAAATCAAATACTTATATAATATTGCTGGAGAGGGTTTCGAGTCATGAGCCGGCGCAGCGAGGTATTGCTGTGGGGCGCACAGCGGATCAGCGCTATGGTGCTGGCGCTGTGCGTCATCGTGCACCTGCTGACGATGATTTATGCGGTGCGCAGCGGTCTGTCCGCTGCCGAGATCCTCGGCCGCACCCAGGGCAGCGTTGCGTGGTTCGCGTTCTATACGCTGTTTGTCGCCGCTGTCGCCGTGCATGCGCCGATCGGCCTGCGCACGATCATCGGCGAGATGTGCAACTGGCGCGGCCGCGGGCTCGATGTGCTGACCGGCGTCATCGGACTGAGCCTCGCGATGTGGGGCATGAGGGCGGTATTCGCGGTGTTCGGGGGCGGCGCATGAAAAACGACTTCCGTTCACGCAACCACCCGGCGTACTGGGCCTTCATCGTGCACCGCTTCTCCGGCGTGCTGCTGGCGCTGTTCCTGCCACTGCATTTCTGGGCGCTGGGCCAGGCCCTGCAGGGCGCGGCCGCGCTCGACGGCTTCCTGCGCTGGACCGAGCAGCCGCTGGTGAAATTCGCCGAGACCGGACTGGTGCTGCTGCTTGCCGCGCACATGGCCGGCGGCCTGCGCCTGCTGGCGCTGGAATTCCTGGAATGGCGGGAGTGGCAGAAGACGCTGCTGGCCCTTGCTGCCGCGGTTTCGCTGGTGGCGGCGCTGGCTTTCCTGCTGAACCTGGTCTGAGTCGCCGCAAAGGGGAGTGGAGATGCGCAACAAACGCAATCGGAACAAGCCCAACCTGCTGCTGATCCTGGTCGACGATCTGCGCTTCGACGAATTCGGCGCCGGCGGCCACCCGTACATGAAGACGCCGCACATCGACCGCATCGCCCACGAGGGCGCGCTGTTCGAGCGCGCCTTCCACACCACGCCGATCTGCTCGCCCAACCGCGCCTCGATCCTGACCGGCCAGTACGCGAGCCGCCACGGCATCATCGACAACGTCGCGCGCGACCTCGCCAGCCACCGCCTGCCGAACTACCACCTCGAACTTCAGCGTCTCGGCCACGAGACCGCGCACATCGGCAAGTGGCACATGGGCAACGACGGCAAGCCGCGTCCCGGCTACGATTTCTGGGTGGCCTACGACGGCCACGGCAGCCTTTACGACCCGAAGCTCAACGAGAACGGCAAGTACGTGCAGCACAAGGGTTACGTCACCGACATCATGAACACGATGGCGGTCGACTGGATTCGCGGCCAAGGCCGCAGGAAGAACAGGAAACCCTGGTCGCTGTGGTTCGCGCACAAGGCGGTGCATCCGGATGCCGAGCAGGCGGCCGACGGCTCGTTCAAAATGGACGGCTACCGTCCGGCGAAACGCCACGAGAACCTCTACAAGGGCTGCGTGTTCCCGAAAAAGCCGAACATGCAGAAGCCGGCCGAATTCCTGAAGCACAAGCCGGCCTGGGCGGAAGCCGTGGCGCTGCGCAAGACTCCGGCCTCGAAGGTGATGCACGACGCCATCCACTCCGGCAAGCAGGAGGAGATCCGGCTGCGCGCCGCGATGATGGCCGCCGTCGACGAGGGCGTCGGCATGATCTTCAAGGCGCTGGAAGAGACCGGCGAGCTCGACAACACGGTGATCCTGTTCCTCGGCGACAACGGTTACTTCTTCGGCGAGCACGGCATCGGGCCGGAACGGCGCTTTGCCTACGAGGAGGGCATCCGTTCGCCGCTGACCATCCGCTGGCCGGGCAAGATAAAACCGGGGTCGCGGGTGAAGCAGTTGGCGATCCTGCAGGATCTTGCGCCGACGCTGATCGAAATCGCCGGCGGCAAACCCGCCGGCCACATCCAGGGACGCTCGCTGCTGCCGCTGCTGCGTGGCGGCAAGGCTGCCGGCTGGCGCAAGTCGCTGCTGGTCGAATACTGGGCGGAAAATGCTTACCCTTGGCTGGTCAACATGACCTACAAGGCCGTGCGCACCGAGCGTTACAAGTACATCCACTGGGTCAACCGGGCACGCAACGGCGAACTGGACGAGCTCTACGACCTGGACAAGGATCCCTACGAAATGGTCAACATCGCGCATCGCCCGGCGTCGCGGGCGCTGCGCGAAAAGCTGCACCGCGAGCTGCGTCGCTTGGCCGCGGACGCGCTGGGCCTGTAGGGGCGCGGCTTGATGCGCTCCTGCCGCTGGGGTATCGTGAAACGGGGAAATCTCCCTCAGCCACAGACAAACACAACCGATAAAACCCGACAAAACCGCACCGTGAGGAGAAACGTGATGACGATGACCCGAGTATTCGCCGCGGCCTGCCTGTTCGCCGCTTCCACAGCCTTTGCCGCCGATGCCTATCCGGTGCGCCCGGTGCGCGTGATCGTGCCCTTCGCGCCGGGCGGCGCGACGGACATTGTTGCCCGCCTGGTGGCGCAGAAGCTCAACGAGTTCTGGGGACAGACCCTGGTGGTCGACAACCGTGCCGGCGCCGGCGGCAACATCGGCGGCGAAATCGCCGCCAAGTCGGCCCCCGACGGCTACACGCTGTTCATGACCTCGGGGTCCATCGTCACCGCGAATCAGCACATGTACGCGAAGATGCCCTTCAACCCCGAGAAGGACCTGGTGGCGGTGACCAACGTCGCCAGCGGCCCGCAGGCGATCGTCGTCCATCCCAGCAACCCGGCGAAAACGCTGCAGGATCTCATCGCGATGGCCAAGGCCAAGCCGAAATCGATGACCTTCGGTTCGGCCGGCGTCGGCACCCAGACCCACCTCGCGGCCGAGAACTTCGTTTACACCGCCGGCATCGATGTGACCCACGTGCCGTACAAAGGCGAAGGTCCGGCGGTCGCCGACCTGATCGGCGGCCAGATCCAGTTCGTCACCCCCAACCTGTCGGCGGCGATCGTCCACGTCAATTCCGGCAAGCTGCGCGCGCTGGCGGTGACCAGCAAGGAGCGGTCCAAGCAGCTGCCGAACGTGCCCGCGGCCGCCGAGTTCCTGCCCGGCTTCGAAAACCTCGGCTGGTTCGGTTTCATGGTGCCTGCCGGCACGCCGAAATCCGTGATCGCCAAGGTGCACGCCGACACCGTCAAGGCACTGCAGGGCGCGGACCTCGCCAAGCGCTTCAACGACATCGGCATGGTCCCCGTCGGCAACAGCCAGGAAGAATTTGCCCGCGACATCAAGGCCGAGTCGGCACGCTGGGCCAAGATCATCAAGGAGCGCAAGCTGCAGGTGAAGTAACAGCATTGCCGGCGGCTGGGGGACGGGGCGCAAGGCCCCGCGCGGCCGCCGGGTTTTCAATTCCAGTGAAGGTGCATTCGTGAAAGTCGATCTCAAACAGGTGGAGGAAGCGTGCAAGGAGCTCTACATCCGCGCGCTCAAGATGCTTCCCCCTGACATCAAGCAGGGTTTCCAGAAGCTGGACAGCGCCGAAACCAATGCCACGGGCAAGGCCATCCTCGGCACGATGATCCGCAACATCAAGGTGGCCGAGGACAACACCAACCTGCTGTGCCAGGACACCGGCATACCGATCTACAACGTCGTGATCGGATCCGGGATCGAGGTTGACGGGCATGCGCTGAAGCAGGCCATCGTCAGCGGCTGCACCCGCGCGACCAAGGAGCATCCGCTGCGCTCCTCCGTTGTGCACCCGACCACGCGCAGGAACGAGCACACCTCGGGCGGGCGCCACGTGCCGGTGATCAACATCGATTTTTCGTCCGACGCCGACACGTTGTCGATCGAGATGATTCCGAAGGGGTCAGGCTCGGAAAACAATTCCTGGCTGAAGATGGCGATTCCGGCCGACGGCATCGATGCGGTCAAGACCTTCGTCATCGACTGCGTGCTTGAAGCCGGCGGCAAGAGCTGCCCGCCGGTGATCGTCGGCGTCGGCGTCGGCGGCACCGCCGACCTCTGCGTGCACCTGTCGAAAGTCGCGGCGACGAGGCCGCTGGGCAGCGTCTGCAGCGACCCCGAGGGCGCGAAACTCGAGGCCGAACTTTCCGCCGTGGTCAACAAGCTCGGTGTCGGCGCCCAGGGCCTCGGCGGCGATTCCACCGCCTTTGCCGTGCACGTCGAGACCGCCGCGACCCACATCACGATGAATCCCGTCGCGGTCAACATGCAGTGCCATTCGGCGCGGCGCGCGCGGGCGACCTTCACGCCGCAAGGCCTCAGCTACGGCTACTGAACGGGAATCCGCCATGGCCCATTACGAACTGAACATGCCGGTGACCGAAGAGCAGGTGCGCAAGCTGCGCATCAACGACACCGTCACGCTGCACCAGACCCTCTACGGCATCCGCGATGCCACCCAGATCCACATGTTCGACCACGGCCGCAAGACGCGTTTCGACATGCGCGGCCATGCCGTCGTCCACACCGCGCCCAACGTCAAATGGGTCGGCGAGACGCAGGCACATCCCTCGGGATACGCGCCGATCTGCATCGGCACCACCACCAGCGCGCGCATGGAGCGTTTCACGCGACCGCTGATGGAGCAGTACGGCGTGCGCATCATCATCGGCAAGGGCGGCCTGTTTGCCGCGTCGGCGAAGGCCTTCGCCGATCTCGGCGGGGTCTACCTCGCGATCATCGGCGGCACGGCGGCGCTGGAGACCACCTGGATCGAGCAGATCGAGGAGGTCGATCTTGACGACCTCAACCCCGAATCGCTGTGGAAATTCCGCATCAAGGGCTTCGGCCCGCTGCTGGTGGCGATGGATTCCCACGGCGGCAGCCTCTACACCGCGGTCAACGCCGCGGCGAAGGACCAGCGTGCCGGCGTGCTGGCGGCGCTGGGTGTCAAATCCTGAAACCCACAACCCTTTTAGCTACAGAGGACACAGAGAGCACAGAGGAAAACCGGCATCCCCGTTTTTGCTGTTCTCTGTGAACTCTGTGTCCTCTGTGGCAAGGTCTTTGATTTTATGCAAACCATCAAAACCGACATCCTGATACTCGGCTCCGGCGGCGCCGGCCTGTTTGCCGCGCTGCACGCCCACCAGCACAACCCGAAACTGAAGATCACCGTCGCGGTGAAGGGGCTGCTCGGCAAGACCGGGTGCACGCGCATGGTGCAGGGCGGCTACAACGTCGCGCTGGCCGCAGGCGACTCGGTGGAGCGCCATTTCATGGACACCATCGAGGGCGGCAAGTGGCTGCCCGACCAGGATCTGGCCTGGACGCTGGTGGAGACCGCGGTGGAGCGGATTCACGAGCTCGAGAATGAACTGGGTTGCTTCTTCGACCGCAACCCCGACGGCACCATCCACCAGAAGGCCTTCGCCGGGCAGACCTTCGACCGCACCGTGCACAAGGGCGACCTGACCGGCATCGAAATCATCAACCGCCTGGCCGAGCAGGTATGGGCGCGCGGCATCGACAGGCTGGAGGAGCACCGCGCCGTGGAATTCATCCGCAACAAGGCCGGCGACGCGATCGCCGGCGTGCTGATGATCGACATGCGCAGCGGCGAATTCGTGTTCGTGCAGGCGCAGGCGGTGCTGCTGGCCACCGGCGGCGGCCCGACGATGTACAAGTTCCACACGCCCAGCGGCGACAAGAGCTGCGACGGCATGGCGATGGCGCTGCGCGGCGGACTGATGCTGCGCGACATGGAGATGGTGCAGTTCCACCCGACCGGGCTGATTGCCGGCTCCGACACCCGCATCACCGGCACCATCATCGAGGAAGGCCTGCGCGGCGCCGGCGGTTACCTGCTGAACGGCGCCGGCGAGCGCTTCATGCACAACTACGACCCGCGCAATGAGCGCGCCACGCGCGACATCGTCAGCCGCGGCATGTACGAGGAAATGCGCGCCGGCCGCGTCAACAAGAACGGCGGCCTCTACATCACGATGAAGCACCTTGATCCGGTGATGGTGCGCAAGGAGTTCAAGGGCATGGTCGAGCGCTGCGCCGACTGCGGCTTTGACCTCGTCAGCGGCCTGGTTGATGTCGTGCCCACCGCCCATTACATGATGGGGGGCGTGGTGTTCCGGACCGATTGCACCACCGACCTGCCGGGACTGTTTGTAGCCGGCGAGGATTCCGGCGGCGTGCACGGGGCCAACCGCCTCGGCGGCAACGGCGTGGCCAATTCCACGGTCTTCGGCGGCATCGCCGGCGACGTGATGCCGGGCTGGGTCAGTGCAAACGGGGAGTTCCGCGCACCCGACCAGGAGGCGATCGATGCCGCGGTGGCGCGCTGCCGAGCGCCGCTGGCCCGCAAGGGTGGTGATCTCAACGCGATCCGCGAGGAACTCTACAACGTCATGTGGGATGACGTCGGCATCATCCGCGACGCGGCATCCCTCGCCCGCGCCGAAGAGCAGCTCAACGAGCTTGACTCGCGCCTGGACGCGACCGGCGTCGACGGCTCCACGCTGGCCTTCAACCTGACCTGGCACGACTGGCTGAACCTGAAGAACCTGGTGCTGGTGTCGAAATCGATCCGTTTCGCCGCGATGGCGCGCGAAGATTCGCGCGGCTCGCATTTCCGCGCCGATTTTCCCGATGTGCGCGATCTCGAGAACTCGCGCTACACCTGTGTCGGCTGGCGCGAAGGGCGCTTCACCAGCGAAACGCGCCCGGTGCATTTCACCCGCGTCAAACCGGGGCAGTCGCTGCTGAATCCCGCCTGATCGCGGGAAACCGCGGCGTTTGATTTTTCCGCGCCGGCGGGCGAGACTGCCGGTCCGCAGGATGTTCCGCATCCCCATACAACACCAGGAGGAGTCATCATGGCTGTCCAGTTCAATCGCTGCATTCCCGGGCTTTGCGCCATCGCCGTCCTTGCGGGCGCCGCACCCGCGGCGGCGCAGGAGTTTCCGGCCAGGGCGGTCCGCATGGTGCTGCCTTTCCCCGCCGGCGGCGGCAGCGACCTGGTGGCGCGCATCATTGCGCAGAAGTTTTCGCAGCAGCTCGGGCAGCAGGTGATCGTCGACAACCGTGCCGGCGCCAGCGGCAACATCGCCGCCGACATCGTGGCCAAGGCGCCGGCCGACGGCTACACGGTGTTTTTCGCCAACTCCTCCATTGCGATCAGCCCCGCGATCTACAAGAAGCTGAGTTTCGACCCGGTGAAGGATTTTGCCGCGATATCGATGGCTTCCTCGTATCCCTTCGCGCTGGTGGCCCACCCCGCGCTGCCGGTGAAAACCGTCAAGGATCTGGTGGCGCTGGCCAAGTCCAAGCCGAACTCCCTCGACTACTCCTCGGCCGGCACCGGCACGATGTCGCACATGGCGATGGAGATGCTGCGCGTGAAGACCGGCACCCGCATCACCCACCTGCCGTACAAGGGCGCGGCGCCGGCCTCGGTGGCCCTGCTGACCGGCGAGTCACAGGTGGCCTTCGTGGTGATGCCGGTGGCGGCGCCGCATGTCCGCAACAACCGCCTGCGCGGCCTGGCCGTCGCCGACAAGGTGCGTTCCGCGGTTGCGCCGGAACTGCCGACGATGATCGAGGCGGGCGTCAAGGATCACGTGGCGCTGCAATGGAACGGCCTGCTGGCGCCGGCGAAAACCCCGCAGGCGGTGCAGGACAAGCTGTATCGCGAGTGGGTCGTGGCCGTCAAATCGCCGGAAGTCGTGCAGCGCATCCGCGCCGAAGGGGCGGAACCCAGCGGCAACACGCCGGCCGAGTTTTCCGCGTTTTTCCGCTCGGAACTCGCGAAATGGGCGGATGTCGCAAAACAGTCCGGCACCACGGTGGATTGAGTTTCAACGATGCCGACGCTGACCACAGGGGAACTCTCGGATCTCGTCGCGCGGGCGCTGAAACGCGCAGGTGCGTCGAAGTTGATGGCGCAGACCACCGCCGGCGCGCTGGTGGCGGCCGAGGCGGAGGGTTTGTCGGGCCACGGCCTGTCGCGGGTCGCGCTTTACGCGCAGCACCTGCGTGAAGGCCGTGCCGACGGCAAGGCCAAACCGAAAGTCCTGCGCAAGCAGGGCGCCACCTGCCTGATTGACGCCGGCGGCGGACTGGCGTTTCCGGCGGCGGCGCTGGCCGTCAGCGAAGTGATCAAGCGCGCGAAGCGTTACGGCATCGCCTTCGCCGGCGTCACCAACAGCCACCATTTCGGCGCCGCGGCCTACCATCTCGCGCCGATTGCCGATGCCGGCATGGCCGGCATCGCGCTGACCAATTCGCCGGCGGCAATCAATGCCTGGGGCGGCAAGCGCGCGTACTTCGGCACCAATCCCATTGCCGCGATTTTCCCGCGCAAGGACGCGGCGCCTGTCGTCGTCGACCTGTCGCTGACCGAAGTCACCCGCGGCAAGATCATGCTGATGGCGAAGGAGAACAAGCCGATCCCGCTCGGCTGGGCGGTCGACCGCGACGGCAAGCCGACGACCAGCGCGCAGGCGGCGCTGACCGGCAGCCTCGCCGCGATCGGCGGCGTCAAGGGCACGGCGCTGGCGCTGATGGTCGAAGCGCTGTGCGTCGCGCTGACCGGCGCCACGCTGAGTCATGAAAACGATTCGTACTTCGAACCCGGCAACAAGCCGCGCATCGGCCATGCGCTGATCGCGATCGATCCGCAGGCTGTGGCCGGTGCGGAGACCTACTACGCGCGCATCGAGGACCTGGTGTCCGGCATGCTCGCCGACGAGGGCGTGCGCCTGCCTGGCGCGCGACGGCAGGCGGCGGTGGCGAAGGCGCAGGCCGAAGGCATCACCGTCAGCGACGCGTTGCATCTCGAGTTGCGCAAGCTTGCCGGGCGCAGCCGTGCCGCCTGAAGGCGGATATCTGTAAATACTTGATTTTAAACAATAAATTGTAATTTCTCCAGCGGGTCATCCGGATCCGCCTGGAGGCGTTGCTGCACAGATGAATTCCCCCGCCGATGCCCGCGCGCTGCAACTGCTGAACAGCGTGTTCGGCCACCCGGCCTTCCGCGGCGCGCAGGCCGATATCGTGCAGCACGTCGCCGGCGGCGGTGATGCGCTGGTGCTGATGCCGACCGGCGGCGGCAAGTCGCTGTGTTACCAGCTGCCGGCGCTGCTGCGCGAGGGCACGGCGCTGGTGGTGTCGCCGCTGATTGCGCTGATGCAGGATCAGGTCGCGGCGCTTAAGCAGCTCGGCCTGCGCGCTGCCTTCCTCAATTCCACGCTCGACGGCCGCGAGGTCAATGCCTGCGAGAAAGCGCTGCGCAACGGCGAACTCGACCTGCTCTACGTCGCGCCCGAGCGGCTGATGATGCCGCGCATGCTCGAATGCCTGGCGGAGTCGCGGCTCGCGCTGTTCGCGATCGACGAGGCGCACTGCGTGTCGCAGTGGGGTCATGACTTCCGCCCGGAATACCTGCAGCTGTCGGTGCTGCACGAACGCTTCCCCGCAGTGCCGCGCATCGCGCTGACCGCCACCGCCGACCCGCAGACCCGCGAGGAAATCATCCGCCGGCTTGCGCTCGACGAGGCGCGGGTGTTCATCTCGAGCTTCGACCGGCCGAACATCCGCTACACCATCGTCGACAAGCAGGATGCGCGCGCGCAGCTGCTGCGCTTCATCCGCGAGGAGCACGGCGGCGAAGTCGGCATCGTCTATTGCCTGTCGCGGAAGAAGGTCGACGAAACCGCGGCCTGGCTGAAGTCGCACGGCGTCAACGCGCTGCCCTACCACGCCGGCATGGACGCTGCCGCACGCGCGGAACACCAGGACCGCTTCCAGCGCGAGGAGGGCATCGTCATCACCGCTACCATCGCCTTCGGCATGGGCATCGACAAGCCCGACGTGCGCTTCGTCGCCCACCTCGACCTGCCGAAAAGCATCGAGGGTTATTACCAGGAAACCGGCCGCGCCGGCCGCGACGGACTGCCCGCCGACGCCTGGATGGCCTACGGCCTCGGCGACGTCGTGCAGCAGCGGCGGATGATCGACCAGTCCGAGGGCAGCGAGGATTACCGCCGCGTGTCGGTGGCCAAGCTCGATGCGCTGCTCGGCCTCTGCGAGACCGCCGGCTGCCGCCGCGTGCGCCTGCTCGCCTATTTCGGCGAAGCCGGCGAGCCCTGCGGCAACTGCGACAACTGCCTCGAGCCGCCGCAGGTCTGGGACGCCACCGAGGCGGCTAGGAAGGCCCTGTCCTGCATCTATCGCACCGGACAGCGCTTTGGCGCGATGCATCTGATCGATGTGCTGCGCGGCCGCAGCACCGAACGTATCGTCGAACGCGAGCACCACCGGCTCGGCGTCTTCGGCGTCGGTGCCGACCTTGACGATGCCGCCTGGCGCAACGTGTTCCGCCAGCTCGCGGCATTGGGTTACGTGTGCCCCGACCACGAAGCTTACGGCGCGCTGAAGCTGACCGAAGCCAGCCGCGCCGTGCTGAAGGGCGAACAACGCGTCGAGATGCGCCATGTCGTCGCGGGCAGGGCACGCAAACCGAAAACGCGCAGCATCATGGCTGCAGGCGCGACTGCGGCGGACAGCGCCCTGCTCGAACGGCTGAAGGCCTGGCGCATGGCGCAGGCGCGCGAGCAGGGCGTGCCAGCTTATGTCATTTTCCACGACCGCACGCTGGCGGAAATCGCCGCAGCGCAGCCGGCCGACATGGATGCGCTTTCCGCGTTGAGCGGCATCGGCGCGAAAAAACTCGAGCGCTACGGCCCGGCCCTGCTCGAGCTGGTGCGCGGCTAGCGCCGCGCGCTCAGGCGAGGCCCTCGACGATGCGCAGGTCGCGTTCGACCGCGCCGCCGGCGAGTTCCTTCAGCGCGGCCTGGTAGGCCGGCGTGTCATGGGCCGACAGTGCCTGCGCGAGGCTGTCGAACTCGATGACCACCACCCGCTGCAGGATGCCGGCCTCGTACACCTTTGCCGCCATGCCGCGAACCAGGAAGCGACCGCCGTGTGCCTGCACGGCGGCGGGCGCCGCCGCGGCGTAGCGCTTGAAGGCTTCCGCATCGTGTATCGCGCGGTAACTGACCACCCAGTATCCTTTTGCCATGGTGTTTCCTCCCGGTCCGTTTGCAGTCACCGGCATGTTACGCCGCCGCCCGGGGCCATAATCCGGAAAGCCGCTGCCGTGTGCGGCCCGATGGGTGTATGTTGAACAGCTGCCGCGGGGATGGACCGCGGGCTGAAGGAGGAGAACACATGGGCATTACCGTCTGTCCGGTCACGCCGGACTTTGTCGCCGAGGTCGGCGATGTCGACCTGTCGAAACCGCTGTCCGCCGCCGACCTTGCGGCGATCCGGGAGGCGTTCTGGAAATACGCCGTGCTGGTGTTTCCGCAGCAGCGTCTGGACCAGGAGCAGCAGCTGGCGTTTGCCGCGCATTTCGGTCCGATTGAAAACGAACGCACCCTCGATCCCAAGGCCACGCCGTCCCGCTTCGGCGGCGCGTTTTCGGACATATCCAATCTTTCCGCCGACGGCAGGATCTGGGGCGAGACCAGCCGCCAGCGCATGTACAAGGCCGGCAACCGGCTGTGGCATACCGACAGTTCCTTCAAGCGCCTGCCCAGCATCTGCTCCCTGTTGTATGCCGAGACCGTGGCGCCGATCGGCGGCCACACCGAATTTGCCGACCAGCGCGCGGCCTACGATGCCTTGCCGGCCGCGATGCAGAAAAAGCTGCAGGGCCTGGTCGTCGAACACTGGATTGCCACTTCGCGGCGCCGCAACGGTTTCCACGAATTCACCGAGGAAGAGCAGAAACGCCTGCCGCCGGTACCCCAGGTGCTGGTGCGCACCATTCCGCAGAACGGCCGCAAGTCGCTGTTCGTCGCCTCGCATGCAGGGAGGATCTGGGGCATGCCGGATGCGGAAGGGCGCGCCCTGATCGACGAGCTGATCGCCCATGTCACGCAGCGCCAGTTCGTCTACACCCACCGCTGGCGCCCGCATGAACTGGTGATGTGGGACAACCGCTGCACGATGCATCGCGGCACCGAGTTCGACGACCTGCGCTGGGTGCGCGACATGCGCCGCGTCACCGTCAGCGACGTGGCCAACAGCTGCGAGCAGGAGGGCGTGCCGCTGCCGGCCTGAGCGGGCTGCGGCACGCGAAAAAAAACCCCGCCGCAGCGGGGTAAACGCTCCTCCAGGGGATGTTTCTCAGTCTGCGCAGAATTTGGTCACGGCCATCGGCTCGCGCGCATCCTTGCCTTCCCAGAACATCAGCTTCGGGTCGAGCCCCTTGCTGGCGAGGTAGACCTGAACGGATTTTGCGCGCTGCTCGTCGAGGCCGGCGTTGGATTCGGCCTCAAGGCGGTCGCTGTGTCCGGTGATGATGATCGAGCCGACATTGACCGGGCGCGGATCCTTCTTGATGCCGTTCTGGATCACGCTGACGATCTTGTCGAGTTCAGCCTGGCCGCCGGCTTTCAGCACTGCGCTGTTCGCATCGAAAGCGCTGTCGCCCTGGGCCATCGCTTTCAGCATCACATTGTCGCGCCCGGGTTTGGCGCCGGGTTTTGCGGGCGGCTTGACCTTGCTGCCGGTGATTTCGACCGCCACCCGGCGGTTCGGCTGCAGGCAGCTCACCAGTTCCGGACTGGCGGCGCACCCCGCCAGCAGTGCTGCCAGGCCAGCGGCCCCCAAAGACATCATCCTCATCGTGCTCTCCTCCGTTGGAATTGTTGGTGTACGCGCCGGTTCGGCCTGTGCCTTCCCGTCCCGGTGATTCTAGGGCGAGCAGCGGAGTGATGGCAATTAAAAATGACAAACGTTTATTTTTTGTTCCAGTAAATGGAATCGGAGTTGTTTTCGGGCTGATTTGGCCAAAAACCGGGGCAATCAGTGCCGGAAACGAGGCCGGGAGAGGGGAATTTCCGGTGTGCGGGGGCAGTACAGGAACAATGGCCGTCAACACGGCGCGGGGATTTTGCGGTCGATCTGTGGCGATGGGCGGTGTCCGGCGTTGCCGGATCCGCCGCCGTATCGCAGTTCGGTCAGCGCAGGCTGTAGAGGTCGGGGCTGCGGGTATCCATCAGCATGCTGCGGCCGACCTCGGCAATGGTGTTGGCGCCGAGCATGGCCATGTCGCGGTCGATTTCGTCGTGCAGCAGCCGGATCGCGTGGCGCACGCCGGTTTCGCCGGCGACGGCTGCGGCGTACAGCATGGGACGACCGACGAACACGAATTTTGCGCCCAGCGCCAGCGCCTTCAGGGCATCGGTGCCGCGGCGGATGCCGCTGTCCATCATCACCGTCATGCCGCCCGCCGCCTCGACGATGCCGGGCAGCACCCGCAGCGGCGAGGTGGCCGAATCGAGCTGGCGGCCGCCGTGGTTGGATACGATGATGCCGTCGGCGCCCTGCTCGCGCGCGATCACGGCGTCCTCTTTCGCGAGGATGCCCTTGATGACCAGTTTGCCTTTCCACAGCCGGCGCATCAGCGCGAAATGCTCCCAGTTCAGGTGATCGCGGTTGGCGCGCTCGCGCACCGCGGTGCGCGACACCAGCGGCGTGCGTTTGCCCATGTTTTCAAAGTGCGGCATGCCGTGGGTGAAGTAGGTGCGCAGCGCCGTACCGAGCAGCCAGCGTGGCCGTGCCAGGCACTGCAGCGCAAGACGCAGGCTGGGCCGCAGCGGCGCGTTGTAGCCGTTGCGCACGTTGTTCTCGCGGTTGGCGCCGACGGGGATGTCCACGGTCAGCACCAGCGTGTCGTAACCGGCCTTCGCCACCCGCTCGACCAGTTCGGTGATCGCCTGCGCCTCGCCCGGCAGGTAGGCCTGGAACCAGGTGTGTCCGGGTGAGGCCTGGCGCACCTTCTCCAGCGCGGTCAGCGAAGCGCCGCTGAGGATCATCGGCACGTTGCGCGCCGCTGCGGCGCGCGCCAGCGCAAGGTCGCCGTCAAAGGCGGCGAGCGAGGTGCCGCCCATCGGCGCGATGCCGAAGGGCGAATCGTAGGTCCGGCCGAAGAGTTCGGTTTTCTGGGACCGTTGCGAGACATTGACCAGCATCCGCGGCAGCAGCGCAATGTCGTCGAAGGCGGACCGGTTCCAGTTCAGCGTGACATTGCGTTCCACCCCGCCCGAGACATAACCGAAGATCGGCCGCGGGATGTAGCGGCGCGCCGGCGCCTCGAAATCCTCCAGGGCCAGCATCAGGCGCAGGGCCGGGGGCGCTGCAGCGCTGGTCAGTTGCGGTGTCGTGCGGTCGGCGGAGGACAGCGGCTTGTTTGCGGCGGGTGCGGTGTCGGGCATGGTGTTTCCAGTCGGTCACATGGTGAGCAGCCGAGCGTAGATGAATCGACTTCACCGAGTCAATTTGCATGCATGGAGTGTGGACTTCCGCGGAGCAGGCCCTGCGCGCCTGGTGTAATCTTTCGCCGGTGGCGCCGGACTGCGCCGCCTGGCCTGCGGGAGTGCAGATGGACATCGAAATCAGGGTTCGACCCGCCGAAACGGCGGACATGGCGCGCGTGCAGATGATTTATGCCCACCATGTGCTGCATGGCACCGCCTCGTTCGAGGAAGTGCCTCCGGATCTTGCCGAAATGCGCCGCCGCCGCGATGCCGTGCTGGAGGCGGGGTTGCCTTACCTGGTGGCGGAGAGGGCGGGCGCCGTGATCGGGTATGCCTATGCCGGGCGCTACCGTCCGCGCACCGCCTACCGCCACACTGCGGAAGATTCGGTTTACCTTGATCCCGCGGCTGCCGGGCAGGGCGCCGGGCGCGCCCTGTTGTCCGCGGTGATCGAGCGTTCGGTCGCCGCCGGTTACCGCGAACTGGTGGCGATCATCGGCGACAGCGGCAACAGCGCGTCCATCGGGCTGCACCGCAAGCTTGGATTTCGCGAGGTGGGCACCCTGCGCAATGTCGGACTGAAGTTCGGGCGCTGGCTCGACACCGTGATCATGCAGTGCACGATCACCGGAAGTCTCTCAGGCTGAACCGCAGCGCCATGGATGCCGATCCGCCATCGTTCACGCCCGCCCAGCGGGCCGCAATCTGCGCCGAGTGGCGGCGAATCGCCGCCGAGCCGGCACCAGCCGGCCTGCGGCCTTACGGTTGCCTCGCGGTGATCATCGGCGGCGTGCTGTTTTTCGCGCTGCCGCAGCTGGGCATCCGCCTGCCCCCGCCGTGGAACACCGTGCTGCTGGGCGCCATCGGCCTGCTGGTGGCGGGCGGGCTGTTCGTCGGCGTGTTCATGGGCAGCGGGCGTTATGGTCGGGCCGCCGCGCGTGCGGAAGCCGCCCTGCAGGCGCTGTCCGGGGACCGGGCCATCGATGAGTCCTTGCGCCTGCGCCTTGCGGTGGACCTGATCGCCCATGCCCGGGTCGCCGACGGGCCGACTGTCTCCGCGGCTGTCGATCCCGCGCAGGCAAGGCAGCGGCTGGGATCAAACCTCGATTACGTCGTCGCGGTGGAACGGGTGCTGGCGCAGGAGATCGGAGACCTGCATGTGTTCATCCGGCCCGGCGGCTGAGCGCCGTGCCGTTCAGCGCTTTTCCGCGGTCACGCGTCCCTGCGCGTTCAGGTAGACGCGGTAGCGGTTGCCGTTGCTGCAGGTGGCGAGGTGATCGTTGCTGCCCTGTGTCGTCACGCTGACGACCTGGCCGCAGGGCAGGCCCAGCAGCGAGATTGTCGCCGTCATGTCCTTCGCCAGCGCACTGCCGGCGTCCGCAGCGGCGGCTGGCGCCGCCGCCACCAGCAGTGCTGCGGCCAGAAGGCCCGCGCCCGGAGTCAGTCTTTTTATCATCGTGGTCATCGTATCCGCCGTTCAGAGTTTTGCAAACTTTACCGGATCCGTCAGCACCTGCCAGATGGCCTCGCGCGAGGCCATGATGGATCCCGCGAGAGCCGGGTCGCCGTCCTTCAGCAGGCCGTGGACCTTGGCCAGCAACTGGTCATAAGCCTGGCGCAGCTGGGCCAGCGTCGCGCCGTTGCCTTCATGATGCGCACGCACGCGACTGACGAGATCGTCAACCTGGTTTTTCAGCGCGATCTTGGTGAACAGGCCGATGGCATTGGTGTCCTTCAGGCGCTGCTCGAGTGTGGCCAGCGCCATGCCCGGCACCGCCGGCGGTGGCGGTGCCGCCGTTTTCGGCTGCGGCGCCGGTGCCGCCGCTTTTGCCGGTGGTTTCGCGGCGGGTTTTTCCGCAGTGACGGGTGCGGGCCTGGACACCGGTGCCGCGGGAGCCGGCGCGGGCGCTTTTTCAGGAGCCGCAGCCGGCGCTTCCACCGCAGGCGGAATGACTGCGGGTCCCGGTTCTTCAGCCGGGGGCGCGGTGACGGCCGGTTCCGCCACAGGCGCCGGCTGTCGTTCGGTGGCGACGGCAACCGGCGCCGGCACCGCTTCGGTCGACTGTGCCTCGCGGCTCATGGCGCAGCCGGCCAGTTGCAGCAGCAGTATTCCGGAGATGAACAGGGGCAGGGACATCGGGTGTTCGCGGTGATGCAATGGGGAATATGAAAACTTGGAACCCGGCGCAACGGCATGGTTCCCGCTTGCGTGCTCCAGTATCATGCCTGCCTTGACCGCAAAAATCTGCCACAGAACGGAAAACCATTGGAAATCCGCCAGTTCCAGCTGAGGGGCGATCACGTCAGGCTGTGCGATCTGCTGAAACTTGCCGGCATTGTCGGCAGCGGCGGTGAAGGCAAGCACCTGGTCGCCGAAGGTGCGGTGACGGTTGATGGCCAGGCTGAAAGCCGCAAGACCGCCAAGGTCCGCGCCGGCCAGGCGGTCGAGTGCAGCGGCGTCAGGATCGTCGTGCTTGCCGCTGCCTGAGCCGCGCCATGGAATCGCGTCTGTCGGAAATCGAAATCAAGCTGAGTTTCAGCGAAGACCTGCTGGAGGAGCTGAACCGCACCGTGGCCCGGCAGCAGCAGGAAATCGCCGAACTGCAGCAGCAGCTGCGCGACCTGCGGCTGCAACTGCAGCGCAGCCTGCCCGCGGAACCCGGCGGCCCTGCGCACGAAATTCCGCCGCACTACTGAATGGAAGATCGGCCGTGAACAAACCCGAATCGTTTTCCCCGCCCTTGCCGCCTGCCGAACCCGGCTCGCTGGGTTTTGCGCCGGACCGCCTGCCGCGCATTGCTGCGGCGCTGAATGCCGAAATCGCGCGCGGCGCGCTGCCCGGTGCCGTGCTGATGATCGCGCGCGGCGGACGCCTCGGATATTGCGAGACTTTCGGCCATCTGGATCCGGCGGCACGGACGGCGATGCCGGTCGATGCGATGTTCAGCATTGCCTCGATGACCAAGCCGCTGGTGACCGTGGGCGCGCTGATGCTGTGCGAGGAAGGGCGCATGGCGGTCAACCAGCCGGTCAGCCATTACCTGCCGCAGCTCGCCGGCATGCGCGTCAATCCGCCGCAGTGCGACGGCGCTGCAGGCGCGCCCACCGAGGCATTGCTGCGCGAAATGACCATCGAGGACCTGATGCGCCACACCGCGGGCCTGAGTTACGGCCGCGGCGACAAGGCGCTTTACGCGCGTTATCCGTTTTCGTCGGATGTCGCTTCGACGAAGTGGACCGGTGCCGAATTCCTGGCGCAGCTGGCGAGCCTGCCGCTGCATTACCAGCCGGGCTCGATGTGGGAATACAGCCTCGGTCTCGACGTGCTGGGACTGGCCATCGAAGCCGTGACCGGGCGGCCGCTGGCGCAGTACCTCGAAGACCGCCTGTTCCGGCCCTTGCGCATGCAGGATACGGCCTTCACCGTGCCGCCGGCGAAAGTGCCGCGTTATGCGAAGGCCCTGCCGCGGGATCCGGTGAGCGGGATGCCGCAGACGCTGCGCGACGGTACCACCCCGCACAAGTTTGACTGCGGCGGCGGCTGCGGGGTGTCGACTGCGGCCGACTATCTGCGTTTTGCGCAGATGCTGCTGAACGGCGGCGAACTCGACGGCGCGCGCGTGCTGTCGCGCAAGACCGTCGAATACATGACGACCGACCACCTCGGGCCGGAGGTCGACCTGTCGAAACTCAATGATTATCCCAACATCCGCGGTTACGGTTTCGGCCTCGGTGTCGCCGTGCGGCGCAGCGCCGGCCGCGGCGGCATGCCGGGCAGCACCGGTGATTTCCACTGGGCGGGCTCCACCGGCACCTATTTCTGGGTCGATCCGGCGGAGGAACTGGTGACGGTGTTCATGGCGCATGCGCCGGGCAGCATCCGTTATTACCACCGCCAATTGCTGCATGCACTGGTGCTGCAGGCGCTCGACTGAGTGTCCGCTTCACCCTGCCCGGTCCGCAGGGGCCGGGCGGGGGACGAATGACCGCGGCGAATGGCATGCTGATGTCCGCCGGGAGCATGCTCCGGAGCGACTTTGCCGGGAGCGGCCGGGGGCGGACTGCCCTGTTTCCCTAAGCCGTTGTTTTCTTTGAAGGATGGCTCATAAAATGCGATAATCCCGGCCATGAACGACTCACAGCCTCCACAGAATCCCCCGATATCCCCGCGGGCGCGCATGCAGGAATTGCTGGCCATACCGGACCGCAACCGCACCGACGCCGAGTGGGATGAACTCAACGAACTCGAGATCGCGCTCGCCTCGGGCAACCGCCCCGGCGCGCCGGAGCCGCAGGGCCGGCCGTTGCATCAGCGGCAGAATGCCGGCGGCCGCGGCCAGCCCGGAGGCCGGCCCCAGCAGGGCCAGGGCCAGAACAAGAACCCCGGTGCGGGTGGCGGCAAAAAATTCCACAAACGCCCGGGCAAACGCCGTGGCGGTGGCGGTGGCGGTGGCGGCGGCCAGCAACAGCCGCAATAAGCCGAACTGAAATCCAGACGGGGCCGCGCATCTTGCGCGGCCTTTTCAATTCTCCGGAGCCTCCGATGGCCATGAAGCCCACCGAACTGCAGAAATACAATGCGCTGAAACTCGTCAACCGGATGAAGTCGGCGTCTGCGCCGGAGCGTTTCGGCAAAGCTGCGGCAGCGGTGCCTGACCGGCGGGAACAGCGGCGTCTTGACCAGGCGCGCGGGCTGGTGCCCTTCGCGGTCAAGCTCGAGGGCGATCTGGTAAAACAGATTCATGCACTGGCACAGGAGCGGGGCGAACCGCTCAACGACTTCGTCGCGGGGTTGCTGCGCAGCGCGCTCGACGCGAAATAGGCGCCGTCAGTGCGCGCCGCCGGCCGGAAGCTCGGCCAGCTCGATCAGGCAGTTTTCGGTCGCTGACGGATCGAGGAAGGCGATACGGCAGCCGGCATGGCCGATGCGCGGCTTTTCGTCGAGCAGGGGTATGCCCTTTGCTTTCAGTTCGGCCAGCGCTTCGTCGATGTTCTCGACTTCGAGGCAGATATGGTTGAGGCCGCCCCTGCCCTCGGCGATGAGTTTCGCCTGCTTGCTGTCCGGCGTCAGTCCTGCGAGCAATTCCACCATCGAGTCGCCCACCGGATACAGGGCCAGCCGCCGTGTCGCGTTGTCCTCGGTGCCGGCCAGCTTGATGCCGAAACAGCCTTCCCACAGCTTGCGGCTGGCCTCCACATCACGGACGACGATGCCGACATGCTCGATGCGTTTGACTTTCATGGGGTTCCTCCCGCGTGGCGTCGTCCCGCATCATGCCCCGCGCAGGTCGTGGACTCAAGCCCGCGGGGCGGGCTGCCTCCGGTGTAACATGGGGACACTCCAGCCAGAGCCGCAGAACGATGACCGCAGAACAGCAACCCGGACCGCAGTGGCGCTCCACCGTCCCGCTCTACATCCACCTCGGTTTCATTCTCGATGCGCTGGATGACGGCCGTTCGCAGGTGCGGCTGGTGTTCCAGCCCCACCTCGGCAACAGCCGCGGCGAGGTCCATGGCGGCACGGTCGCGGCGATCATCGACGCCGCAATGTCGCAGGCCGTGCGTTCGCTGGTGGACATGGAGATGGGGGTCGCCACGATGACCATGAATCTCAATTTCCTCGCGCCGGCCAAGGGCGAGATCGTCTGCCGCGGCACGGTGGTCAAGCGCGGCCGCAGCATCATGTTCACCGAGGCCGAGGTTGTCGGCGAGGACGGCAATACGGCCTGCCGTGCCAGCGCGAGTTATCGTGTCCTGCCGAAGACAGTCTACGGAAAAAAACCTTAACAACCGGAACGAAACGGCGTTGCGCCGTCACCCAGGGAGGATTTGCATGAGTTCGTTCGACATCCATGCCGGAGGCACGGAAACGCCGGCACCGCCGGATTTCCGCTGGCCCGGCGGCAAACGCATCGCGGTATTTTTCCGGGTGTCCTTCGAGTGGTGGTCCGACGGCAAATGGCCGGGCATCGGCCCCATGGGCAATCCGCTGAAAGCCGGCGTGCCCGACTTGAATGCCGTCGGCTGGGCCGAGTACGGCCACCGCCGCGGCATCCACCGCATTCTCGACGTGCTTGGCCGCCAGGGCGTCAAGGCCACGATCAACGTCAGCGGCATCATGGCCGAACGGTATCCGGAGATCCTGCGCCGGATCACCGACGAGGGGCACGAAGTGGTCGCCCATTCCTACACCATGGACATGATCCCCTGCTACCTGTCCGAGGAGGAGGAGCGCGCCAACATCGTGCACACGACCACCCTGATCGAGCGCGCCACCGGAATCCGTCCGCGCGGCTGGATCAGCCCGCGCAGCACGCCGGGCCTGCGCTCGCCGCGCCTGCTGGCCGAGGCCGGGTACGACTGGCACGGTGACACGCTGAACGACGACCTGCCGTACCTGGTCGATTTCGGCGATCGGTCGATCGTCGCCTTTCCGAACAACACCGAGGTCAACGACCTGCCGCTGTACATGCGCCACGGCAACGCGCCGAAAGTGATGCTGGAGATCTTCGAGCACTGGCTCGACTGCGCCCGCCATCGCGAAACCGGTCCGGTGCGCATGGATCCCGCGATCCATACCCATGTCTTCGGCCGTTCGCCGGGCCTGTTTGTCTACGAGGACATCATCAAGGCGGCGAAGGCCGCAGACGATGTGTGGATCGGCACCCGTTCGGTGGCGGTCGATCATTTCAAGCGCGCGATTGGCCGCTGATGCGCGCATAACCATCGAGGAGCCAGAACATGAAAATGTCCAAATCCGTCCTGCCCGCCGCCTGCGCGGCTATTGCCGTGCTTGTCGCGGTTCCGGCCGCAGCGCAGCGCTCATCCGCCGATCCCGCCGCCGGGTTTCCAAGCAGGCCGATCCGCATGATCGTGCCTTTTGCTCCGCAGGGGCCGAACGACCAGCTCGCTCGCATGGTCGGCATCAAGCTGACCGAGGCCTGGGGCCAGCAGGTGGTCGTCGACAACCGGCCGGGTGCCGGCACCGTGATCGGCACCGAGCTCGCGGTGCGCGCGCCGGCGGACGGCCATACCATGCTGATGATTTCGCTGAGCACCGCGGTCAATCCGGTGCTGCGCAGCAAGCTGCCCTATGACACCGCAAAGGAGCTGCAGCCGCTGATCAATCTGGCTGTGTCGCCGAACATCCTGGTCACGCATCCGTCGGTGCAGGCAAAAAACATCGCGGAGCTGCTGGCGCTGGCCAAGGCGAAGCCGGGCGAGATCACTTATGCTTCCGGCGGCACCGGCGCGGCAACCCATCTGGCCGGCGAACTGCTCGCCAACATGGGCGGCGTAAAGATGACGCATGTTCCCTACAAGGGAGCCAATCCGGCGACCATTGACCTGCTGGGCGGACGTGTCGCGTGGATGTTCGGAACGATTCTGCCGACGCTGCCCCATGTGCGTGCCGGCAAGCTGCGCGCGATCGGCATCAGCTCGCTCAAACGCGCGCCGACCTTGCCGGAGGTGCCGGCCATCGCCGAGACGCTGCCGGGATTCGAGGCGCTGTCGTTTTACGGCATCGGCGTGCCCGCGGGCGTGCCGAAGCCGGTGCTGGCAAAACTCAACAGCGAAATCGCGCGCATCATCACGCTGCCCGAAACCCGCGAGCAACTGCGCCAGCAGGGCGCCGAGGCGGTCGGCAACAGCCAGGCCGAATTCACCGCATTCTTCAAGGGAGAGATGACCAAGTGGGCGAAGGTCATCAGGGAGGCGGGCATCAAGGCCGACTGAGTGCGTTCAGGGTGCATGGCCCGGTATCTCGTGGCGGTGGCGCTGGTCCTGTCCTGCGCCGCAAGCGCTGCGGCGGAACACGGCGGAAAGACGGCTGTGGACATCGAACGCTACTTTGCTGAGCTGGTCCGCCCGGACAGCCCCAACCACTGGCTCGTTGCGCCGGCCGGATTTTCCGTCCGTCCTGACGCGGTGTCGCCGGTTTTCGCGGTGCCGGCAGACCGCTTGCGGGACGCCTTCAAGGAGGCAGTGCTCGCCACGCCGGGGGTCGCCGTGGCCGGAGAAACGGCCGCAGGATTGCACCTGGTGGCGACCACGCGGGTGTTCCGCTTCCGCGACGACATCCGTGTGCAGTTCATTGTTATCGGACCGCAGCAGTCCACGCTGGCGCTTTATTCCGCATCGCGCACCGGCTACTGGGACTTCGGCACCAACCGGCGGCGCGTCGAGGACTGGCTCGCCCGCACCGCGGCGGCGTTAGGCGCGCGCCGGCCCTGAGGCGGTTATTTCTCCAGCGGCGGCAGCGGCAGCGGGGTGCCCGGCGGCACCGGCGTGCGGTCGACATTCAGGCACATCGACACCAGCACGTAGAAACCATTGACCGAGATCAGGTCGACCACGCCGCGCTCGCCGAAGCGGGACACCGCCCGCGCGTACATCCCGTCGCTGACGCCCTGGGTGTCCTGCAGTTCCCGTGAAAATTCGTAGACCAGCGTCTCGTCGGCATCCATGCCTTCCGGCCGCCGTCCCTGGGCGATGGCCTCGGCGATTTTCGGGTCCAGCCCGCCCTCGAGGGCGAGCTTGTGGTGCGCGACCCACTCGTACTGGGACGTCCAGTTCCTCGCGGTGACCAGGATCGCCAGCTCGTTCAGTTTGCCCGACAGAGAACTGCGGAAACGGATTTCCTCGCCCAGTTGCTGCACCAGGTTGCCGATGCCCGGGCTGCGCAGCCAGACATTGAACGGGCCGCCGAGCGGTCCGGGTTTTGATGCGCCCGAACTCGCCAGCTTGGCGCGCGGTCCGGACTTGATGGCGTCGCTCAGGGCCTTCTGTTCGGGTGTCAGGTTTTCCAGCGGGATCAGCTTGAAGCGGCGATTGTCGGCAGTGCTGTCGTTCGGAGTGCTCATGATCGGTTCCGGGCAAAAGTCCGCAAGTTAACATGAACGCCGCATTTCAATGCTAGGATGCTGCCCGGTTCCCACTACGCCATTCACATCATGACACTCCACGACACCCCTGCCGCCGCGCGCGTTCCCATGAACCTTGCGGCAGGCGTTCTCGCGGCAATGCTTCTTGCCGCGCCGTTGGCCGCCACCGCCCAGGCCTTTCCGTCCAAGCCGATCCGCATCGTGGTGCCCGCCGCACCCGGTGGCGGCACGGACATCCTCGCGCGCCTGCTGAATCCGGAATTGGCCAAGCAGTTCGGCCAGCCCGTCATCATCGAAAACCGCGCCGGCGGCGCGACCATGATCGGCACCGAATTCGTCGCGCGTTCAGCGCCGGACGGCCACACGCTGGTCATCGCCACCACGCCGCATGCGATCAACCCGACGCTGTACCAGAAGGTGCCCTTCGATCCGGTGAAGGACTTCACGATGATCAGCCAGCTCGGCCTGACCACCACCGTGCTGGTGGTGCATCCCTCGCTGCCGGTGAAGAACGTCCGCGAATTCATCGCGCTGGCCAAGTCGAAGCCGGGCCAGCTGACCGCGGGCACCGCCGCCGGCAATTCCGCCTACCTGGCGGTCGAGATGCTGAAGACGATGGCGAAGATCGACGCGCTGAACATTCCCTACAAGGGCGCCGGGCAGGCGCTGAGCGACCTCGTTGCCGGGCATGTCCAGTTCCAGGTCAACACGCTGCTGGCCGCGAAACCCTTCATCGAGGCCGGCCGGCTGCGCGCGATCGGCGTCTGCAGTGCCCAGCGCTCGGTGGCGCTGCCGGGCGTGCAGGCCATCGGCGAGACACTGCCCGGCTTCAACACCAGCGGCTGGTATGCCCTGCTGGGACCGGCCAACATTCCGCGGGACGTCACGCTGCGCATCCATGACGGTTTTGCCAAGGCGCTGCGCACGCCGGAGATTTCCAACCGCCTTGCCCAACAGGGCGTGGAGGTGCTCGCCGGCACGCCGGATGAGCTGGCGAAGGTGATGCCGCTGGAAATCAAGAAGTGGGGGGCCGTCGTCAAGTCATCCGGCGCAACTCCCGGCTGATCAAAGAGGGCCTTCCGGCGCGCCCCCGGGCGCGTCAGAAGCTGCGGTACTTCTCCGTGTCCAGCAGGCGCTGGATTTCCGCCCGCAGCTCGGCGATGTCGTCCGGCCGCAGTGCCTCCAGGTCCCCCATTTCCTTGCGGAAGGCCTCGCGCGTCGGCGGAAACGCCAGCGCGTGGCCCCAGGGCTGCAGCTTCGCGCCGCGCGCGCGGCCATAGAGGTGCACATGCAACTCGGCGCGCCAGTTGCCGTTGTCCTGGTAATTGATGCGGCCGATGTCGATGCCCTTGCGTGTCAGCACGGTTTTCATCGCTTCGCCGCCGACCATCGTCAGCTTGACCAGTTCGATCGCCTGCTCCGGCGTCAGCTGCGTGCGATCCTCGACCGCAAGCTTCGGGTCGATGACGATATGTCCGCCGTCGCTGCGCGAGACATGCGGCTGGTCCAGCGTTTTCAGGATGAAATGCCGGGCTTCGTAGACCAGGGCCATGCAGTCAATCCTTCAGCGAGAACCCGAGCCCGGGCGCGGCCGGCACATGCAACAGGCCCTTGCTGAACTCCGGTTCGCTGGCGAAACGCTCGCGCAGCGCGCCGTGGGCGCCATGCACTTCCAGCATGCCGCCGTGGGCATGTCCCGCCATGGCCGGCAGGTTGGCGGCCTCGAAGCCGCCGGCGCCGGTGACCGGCACGCCGTGCGCTTCCGTCAGCGCGAGGATGCGCAGCATCGCGCTGAGGCCGCCGCAGAAAGCGGCATTGGGCTGCAGCACATCCAATGCGCCGGCCGCCAGCGCATCGCGGAACCACGCCACGGACTGGATCATCTGGCCGGAGGCCAGCGGGACCGGTGTCGCGCGGCGCAGTTCCGCGAGCGATGCAATGTCATTGCCGCGCACCGGTTCCTCGAAAAACGCGATGTCGCAGTCGGCGACCAGCGTCGCCAGGTGTTTGGCTTCGGCCACCGTGAACGCGCAGTTGGCGTCCAGCATCAGTGGCGCATCGCCGATGGCCCGGCGCACCGCACGGATGCGCTGCGCGTCCTCGGCGAGGCTGCGCCCGGTGCCGACCAGTATTTTTGCGCCGTGGAAACCGGCATCCAGCGCAGACTTGCAGGCAGCGACCAGTTCGGATTCACTGAATGCCGGCATGCCGGCCGTGGCATAGGCGGGCACCGCTTCGCGGGCACCGCCGATCAGCCGCGCCACCGGCTGTCCCAGCACCTTGCCCTTGATGTCCCACAGCGCGAGATCCAGCGCCGACATCGCCGACACGAACACGCCGGTGGCCTGGCGCGGATTGAACTGCTTCGCGAGTTTCGCGGCGACGGCCTCGATGTCCAGCGGATCCATGCCATTTGCCGCCGCGGCAATGCCGCCGTTGAGCAGATGCGCGACCTGGTCTGCGAGGAAGCGGCCCGTGAGCCCTTCGCCATGGAGGCCGTCATCGGTGGTCACCCGACAGCGAAGGAAGGTCAGACTTTCGCGGCCGGCATAGGCGTCGGCGGCACGGGCGGGTTTGATATGTTCGACGGCGGCGGTGATGTGTTCGATGCGCATGGGTTTCCGTTTGTGCGGCGGCCTCAGTTCAGCGTTGCCGCGATTTTCCGGATGTCCTCCGGCGACCGTTCGCCGGCGAGCGGCGTGCCGGGCATCAGGTGTTTGCCCATGGCGGCCAGGCTGCCGACCAGCACCGGCTCGAAACCCGCGTCGCGCACCAGCCGCGTCGCCACTGCAATCGCTGCCGCATCGTCGCCCGCCATCGGCATGCCCGTACGCGGGCCCTGGCGTTGCGCGGCCTCGGCCATGCGTGCGGCGCCGACGGCATTGAAGGCGCGCACGATGCGTGCACCCGGCAGCAGTTCCGCAGATGCCACTCCGGCGCCTTTCTCGCGCGCCCAGTTGGCAATCTCGCCGTCGCGGTTGGGGAAGGGGTTGCAGGTGTCGATCACCATCTTGCCCTTGAGCAGCGCACCGAGGTCCTTGCCGAGCTGCGGCAAGGCGCCGTAGGGCACCGAGATCAGCAGGATTTCGCCGAAGGCTGCGGCCTCGCGCGGCGTGCCGGCCCGGGCGTTGGCGCCGATGCCGGCCGCGAGTTTTTTGTCATGTTCGAGGTCCAGCGAGGAAAACATCACCGTGTGCCCGGCCCTGGCCCAGGACGTGCCCAGCGCGCTGCCGACACGGCCGGAGCCGATGATGCCGATGCGCAGCGCAGGAACGGCCTCGGCGGCGATGACGCCCGCCGGCAGGGTTTGCACAATCGCGGCGATGCCGGCGAGTTGCAGGAAGCGGCGACGGTCAGGTCTTGCGATGTTCATGTCGGCATTCTCCATCAAGAAAGCGGCTGCAGGCCGGTGCGCGGGCACCGGACCTCGCGGCGCCCCGCACCTTGCGCCCGGTCACCGCACGATCAGCACCGGCGCACGCGCCGCAGCCAGGGTTTTCTGGGTCACGGAACCGAGCAGCAGACTGGTCATGCTGCCGCGGCCATGGGAACCCATGACGATCAGGCCGGCATGATTGCCGCGCGCATGACTGGCAATGCGCTCACCCGGATCTCCCGTGACATTCAGGGCCTTGTATTTTACGCCGACCTTGTCCAGCAGCCGTTTCGCCGGCTGCATCGCCCGCTCGCTGTCGGCCCGGCGCTCCTTTTCCAGGATCCGGTCGACTGCCGTCAGCAGCCGGCCCGGTGACGGGCTCACGTGCATCAGCGTGATGCGCCCCCTGGGCGCGAATTGCGCGCGGTGGCGCAGCAGGTAAGCCACCGCGCGGCGTGTGTATGCGCTGCCGTCTACGGCAACCAGCACCTCGCCCTTCTCCGGGGGCAGCTGGCCATCGCGGATGACCAGCAGCGGCGTCTTGCAGTCGGCGATGACCGCCTGGGTGACGGAGCCCAGCAGCAAGCCCTTGGCGGCGCCGAGGCCGTGGGAGCCCATCACCACGAGATCGGCCTTCATGCTTTCGGCGTATTGCGGGATCACCTTGCCGGGATAGCCGGGCTGGCGCAGGGCGGTGTAGGCAATGCCGCGCTGGTCGAGCAGTTTCTGCGCATTCTTCAGCGCGGCCTCGGCTTCGCTGCGGTAATACCCCTCGACCACCGTGCGGCCGACGGCGGAAGCAGCCCGCGGCGGCACGCGATAGTGCACATGCAGCAGCACGAGTTCGGTGTCATCGAGTCTGGGCCACAGCCGCTCGGCCACGTAGCGCACGGCGTTCAGGGCATGGCTGCTGCCATCCACGGGGAGCAGGATTTTCATGGTTCTCCTTTGGTTGGTATCGGTTCATGGCCGGTCCGGGAAGTGGCGGTGCGGCTTCTGCCGCCCGACCGGCTCCCCGCTTTGGAACGGGCATGGCACCGGTAAGTTCCGGGTCTGCCATGACGCCTGCATGGGCCGGGATTCAGGGTACCATCAATGATCAGGGGCACCATCAATAAGTATCATTCCGCAGATTCCGAATATCCATACCTCATCACAAGACACCGCCATGAACAGCACATTTGCCCGCCGCATCGCCGCCATGAACGCCATGTACAAGCTGCCCGCCCACGATCACCCGACGCTGCCGGAGGATGTGGCCGGCCGCCTTGCCGGTTTCAAAGCCACGCTGATGGATGAAGTGCACGAGATCGATGACATCGTTGAACTCGCGAAAAAGGGCGCGCCGCCCGCCGAAATCCTGGTGGCGATGGCCGACCTGCTCGGCGACATCATCGTCTACTGCCGCTCGGAAGCGCTGAAGTACGGCTTGCCGCTGGAGGAGGTGCTCGACATCATCATGGACAGCAACGAAAGCAAGCTCGGCGCCGACGGCAAGCCGATTTATGACGCCAACGGCAAGTTCCTGAAGGGGCCGAACTACTGGAAACCCGAGCCGAAAATCGCCGCGCTGCTTGCAAAACGATCCTCCGGGGGCTGAGTGATGCCTGCGCCCTGTTATGCCGAGCTGACCCGCGCATACACGCGGCTCTACCGCTACCAGCACATCGGCGCCATCGTCGGCTGGGACCGCAACGCGATGATGCCGCCCAAAGGCAACGAAGCGCGCGCCGCGGCGGAGGCCGAACTCTCGGCGCTGATCCACCGCACACGCACCGATCCGCGGCTGAAACAATGGATCGATGCGGCGGAGCAGGAACCGCTGGACGAACTGGCGCGTGCCAACCTGCGCGAAATCCGCCGCGACTGGTGCGCTGCCAACGCGCTGCCGGAGTCGCTGGTCGAGGCGAAGACGCTCGCCGGAGCGCGCTGCGAACATGCCTGGCGCAGCCAGCGTCCGGCCAACGACTGGAAGGGGTTTCTTGAAAATTTCCGCCCCGTGGTGAAGCTGGCCCGCGAGGAAGCCCGGCTGCTGGCCGACAGCACCGGACTCGCGCCCTATGACGCGCTGATGGACCGCTTCGAGCCCGGTGTACGCGCCGCCGACATCGACCGCATATTCGGTGACGTCCGGCAGTGGCTGCCCGGTCTGGTTGCCGGTGCGCAGGGGCGGCAGTCGGCAGAGAAAATCATCCTGCCGCAGGGACCGTTTCCGGTGGCGGCGCAGCGCGCGCTGAACCGCGAGGTGATGGGGCTGCTCGGATTCGATTTCGAGGCAGGCCGGCTCGACGAGAGCGCGCATCCCTTCAGCGGCGGCGTGCCCGAGGATGTGCGCCTGACCACGCGCTACAGCGAAGATGATTTTGCGCGCAGCCTGCTCGGCACCATTCACGAGACCGGACACGCCCGCTACGAGCAGAACCTGCCGCGCGACTGGCTGGGGCAGCCGGTGGGCTCCGCGCGTTCCTACGGCATCCACGAAAGCCAGAGCCTGTCCTTCGAAATGCAGCTCGCGCGCAGCCGGCCCTTCGTCGGTCTGCTGGCGCCCTTGCTGAGAAAACATTTCGGCGACCATCCGGCTTTCGATCCGGACAACCTGCATCGCCTGTGGACACGCGTGAAACCCGGATTCATCCGCGTCGATGCCGACGAGGTGACCTATCCGGCTCACGTCATCCTGCGTTACGAGATCGAGCGTCCGCTGATCGAAGGCGAAATCGAGGCCGAAGACATTCCGGCACTGTGGGATGAAAAGATGCAGGCGCTGCTCGGTCTGGACACGCGCGGCAACTATCGCGACGGCTGCCTGCAGGACGTGCACTGGACCGACGGTGCTTTCGGTTATTTCCCGAGTTACACGCTGGGGGCGATGTACGCCGCGCAGTGGTTCGCGGTGATCCGCCGCCGGGTGCCGGACCTCGATGAGCGCATCGGCCGCGGCGAGCTTGCGCCGGTGTTTGACTGGCTCGGTGCCAATGTCTGGTCACAGGGCTGCCTGTGGGATACGCCGGAGCTGGTGCGGCGCGCGAGCGGCGAAGCGCTGAATCCACAGCACTTCCGCAGCCACCTCGAGCGGCGCTACCTGCAGGCCTAGCCCTCTCCGTTCACAATCCGGCCAGGCTGCCCGCCCCGAGCAGCGTGGCGATGCCGAGCAGCGCAAAAATCGCGGCGGCGATGCGGTGCACCGCCGCCACCGGCATGCGGTGGGCGATGCGCTCTCCGAGCAGCACCGCGGGCACGTTGGCGATCATCATGCCGAGGGTGGTGCCGATGACGACGGCGGCAAACGCCTGGTACTGGGCGGCCAGCGCCACCGTCGCGATCTGGGTCTTGTCGCCCATCTCCGCGAGGAAGAATGCGGCCAGCGTGCAGCCGAACACGCCGAACCTCGCGAATCCCGCGCCATCCGTGTCGAGCCGGTCCGGAACCAGTATCCAGGCCGCCATCGCCAGGAAGGACAGGCCGAGAACCCAGCGCAGTGCTTCCGGTCCGATCAGCGTCGTGATCCAGCTGCCGACCGCCCCGGCAAGCGCGTGATTGGCCAACGTGGCCACCAGTATGCCGGCGATGATCGGCCACGGTTTGCGGAATTTGGCGGCCAGCAGGAAGGACAGCAACTGTGTCTTGTCGCCGATTTCGGCGAGGGCGACGATGCCGGTCGAGATCAGAAAGGCTTCCAAACGGGTGCTCCTGGGCCGGAAGAAGACGGATGACCGTGCCGCTCCCCGGCCATTGCGGAGGCAGCACGGTCAAAGGTCTTGCCAGGTTCGCGAACCGCCTGCGCCATGGCCGGAAGGCCAAGCATGTTGACGCAGACACCTCTCAGGAGGGCGGCTACTCCCCGATGACGGCGCGATTCTACCCGCGCGCCGGGAGGCAGTCCATGTGCGCGGCGGCGGTCAGGGATACATCCACCGCGCGATGCGCAGCATCACGGGGCCGGCGACGCGGGACATGGTGTGGCGGTGGCGCGCGAATTGGCGGTAGGCGAAGGCCAGCAGCGGCTGCAGGGCCGGGCGCGACAGCAGCCAGGCGCTCCGCGTCAGGCCGGCGCGGCGGTAGGCTTCCGCAAAAACCGCCGGACCGCGCAGCAGGGTGTGGTCACCGAGGCGGGCATGGATGTTCGCCAGCGCCGCGTCGCAGGAAACGCCGTGGGATGATTCGCGGTAGTCCTGCGCGGTGACATCGACAAAGCGCAGCAGGCCGCGGCGGTTGCGCGCGCGCAGCACATGGATTTCCGCAAGGCACAGCGGACAGCGCCCGTCAAAATAGATCGTCAGGGCTTCCATCGGCCGTTGATGATGGCCTGCGCGATCGCGCGCCCGCTGTCGAAGGCGCACTCGACCCTGGCGCCCAGTGCCCAGTCGCCACCGAGGAACAGTGTGTCGTGGCGGCTGGCGAGGCAGGGGCGGCCGAGCGGATTCACCGTGCGCGCGTAACGCCAGCGATGGGCGATGGCCTGCTCGACCCTGGGCATTGCGTCGCCGAGCATCCGTTGCGCCGCATCGACCAGCAGCGCCGCCGCCGGTTCGCGTTCGAGTTCGAGATGACGGATGCTCCAGTCCGGCGTGGCGTGGGCGACCCAGCATTCGTGTGCGGCATCGCGGCCGGGTTTGGACGTGTTGCGGCCGAGCCAGGACAGTGTGTCCGAATCGGTTTGCACCACATCGGGCACGCCGGCAGCACGGTCTGCGAACACCACCATCAGCGCCCAGCAGGGTGCCATCGTTACGTCACACAGTGCCTGCGCGATATCGCGTTCGGCACGGAACAGCAGTCGCGCTTGCGGCACCGGCACTGTGCTGACGACAAGATCGAAGCATTCGCCCGCCGCATGGTCCGCCGTGCGAATCAGCCAGCCGGCGCCCTTGCGCTCCGCTGCGGTGACTTCGCAAGTGATGCGCAGGTCGAGTCCGGCAGCCAGCGGTTTCACCAGCGCGCTCATGCCCGGCGCCCCGGTGACCCAGTCCTCCGCCGCGGGATCGGTTCCCGGTGTGGTCGACGGACGCCAGCGCGCAGCGGCGCCGGCTTCGACGGCAGCGGCCAGCGTTGCGCGGAAGGCGGCACCGTGCGCGGTCACGTACTGCGCGCCGTGGTCGAAGCGGATGTCGCCGTCGAGCCGGCGCGTGGCAAGCCGCCCGCCGGGGCCGCGGCCCTTGTCGAACACCGCGGGCCGGAATCCGGCGTCCTGCAGTGCGCGGGCGCAGGCGAGGCCGGCCATGCCGGCGCCGATGATGGCGATGCGGGGAGATGCGTTCATGCGAGTGGTCCGGTGTGCTTGATCGGTTTTGCGGCGATGGTGCAGGGCATGCCTGCAGGGGCGGCGACAGCACGCAGCCCCCACTGTCCGCAACGCGAAAAACCCGCCGCGCAATCCCGCAGCAGCGGGATGCGCGACGGGCCTGCCGCAAGCCGGGGAGACCGGCGGCAGGACACGTTACGGCAGGATCACCGAATCAACAACATGGATCACGCCGTTGCTGGCGACGATGTCGGTTTTCACGACATTGGCCTGGTTGACCTTGACCTTGCCGCCGGCGGTGCTGATGTTCAGCGGCTTGCCGTTGGCGGTCGGCGCGTTGCCGGCCTTGACGTCCTTCGCCATCACGGTGCCGGGCACCACGTGGTAGGTCAGCACGGCGGCCAGTTTCTGCTTGTCGGCGAGCAGCGCGTCGAGCTGCGCCTTCGGGATCTTGGCGAAGGCTTCGTCCGTGGGCGCGAATACGGTGAACGGACCTTGGCCCTTCAGGGTGTCGACCAGGCCGGCGGCCTTCACCGCAGTGACCAGGGTGTTGAAACTGCCCGCCGAAACGGCGGTGTCGACGATATCGGAGGCGGCCGTGGCCAGCGACGAGACCGCGAATACGGCGCCCGCGCAGAGGGCACGGAGGGAACGCGAAACAGCCATTTTTATCTCCTTGATTTAATTAATAAATATGACTTACAAACTGCATCCGGAACTGAATGCGATACAATCCGGTCAATTTGTGACTGATTGGTCACTTTGTAAACTGACGAGTTCATCCTGCTTCAAACGATAGCCGGCAATGTCCATGACACTGAAAATTCCGTTCCGCCAGCAGCAGTTCGATGCCCGCGAGGAGGCGATCCTCGATGCCGTGAACCGCCTGCTCTCGGACAAGGGTTACGACCTGATGACCATGGAGGATGTCGCCGCCGAAGTCGGCGTCGCAAAAGGCAGCCTCTACAAGCATTTCTCGTCAAAGGAAAAACTCGCGGCGGCGGTGCTGTCGCGGCTGCTGCGCGAAACGCTGGCGCAGCTTGACGCGATGCCCGCGGAATGGCCGGCGATCCGGCGGCTGGAGGAAATCCTGCGCTGGTCGCTGCAGCACCGGCTGCGCGGTGGCGTGCCACACCTGCCGTCGACCAGCCGCGCGCTGCAGCGCAGTCTGATGCTCAATCTGGAATACGTCGCGCTGGCGCTGCGCGTGAACAAGCGCTTCCACGCGCTGGTCCGGGACGCCCGCCGTGCGGGCGATATCGCCGCCGCGGTGTCCGACGACGTGGTGGTCTACACGCTCTACTCACGCGCCTGCGATCCGACCGTCGAATTCCTGGTGCGCGACGGCAAGCTCGACTCCGCGCAGATCGTCGAAACCATGGTCGCGGCAACCTTTGGCGGCCTGCGCGCGGACACCGGCGGCAGCCCGCGATGATCCGGCTGATTGCGCTGCTGCTTGCCGTGGTTCTGCCCGGAATTGCGCCGGTGCAGGCCGCCGGGGCAATCGATCTGGCCGAACTGGCCAAACCCGGCCGCGTGCTGCTGCTGCGCCATGCCATCGCCCCCGGCGTCGGCGATCCGGACAACTTCCGGCTGCGCGACTGCGGCACCCAGCGCAACCTCGACGCTGCGGGCAGGGCGCAGGCGGCGCGTCTGGGCAAACGCATCGCCGCCCTCGGCATCCGTGATGTGAAGGTCTACGCCGGCCAGTGGTGCCGCACGCTGGAAACCGCGCGACTGCTCGGCCTCGGTCCGGTCACCGAACTGCCGGCACTCAATTCCTTCTTCGCCAGACCGGATCAGCGCGAGGGCAATCTCGACGGCGTGCGCAAATTTCTTGCGAAGCTGCCCGTCGACGGGCAACTGGTGGTCCTGGTCACCCACCAGGTCACGGTGACCGGCATCACGGGCGTTTATCCCGGTTCCGGCGGCGGTGCGCTGCTGCAACTGGATGGGTCGGCGAGTCCGAAGCTCGTGGGCGAGATCCGCGCCGATTACTGAGTCATCCGGCTGAACAGCCGGTGATTCGCGAGCGCCGCGGACCAGCAGAGCAGCGCCGTCCACATCACGTGGCTCGGGTAATGCGCGCCGCGCAGCACCTGGGTGATGCCGCACACAGCGCCCAGCAGCAACACGACGGCGAAAATGCGGCGACCGCGCCGCCGGCCTTCGCCGGTAGCGGACAGCAGGCCCGGCAGCGCCACGGCGAAGTAGGCGAAGCCGGAGGACGCGTGTCCGCTGGGGAAACACCGTCCCGGCCCGCCGTCGGCAACAGCCCATAACCAGTGCGGCACATGGCGGGCAACGCCGCCGAACTGCTGCAGGTCCCAGGGACAGCTGGTCAGGCTGTTGTGCTTGAGCACGCTGACCAGGATCAGGGAAACGCTGGTGCCGATGAGCATTTGCAGCCGCTCCCTGCGGGTGTGCCGGCGCAGGAATCCGAACGGTTTCCACACTGCGAGGGCCAGCGCGATGAAGGCGAGCACGGAAAGATTGCGCAGGCCCTCATGGAACACGGTGCCCAGCCACCAGTTTTCGCGCAGCGGGAAGCCGCGCGCATCGCCCAGCAATTGCATGACCCGCAGGTCAAGTCCCAGCCATTCCCACGCCAGGAGCAGCACGATGCAGGCACCGGTGACGGCGGCAAAGCGGGGCGTCCGGTGCGCCGGCATCCGGTTTGCAGCGGCTCCGGCGGACAACACTAGTGCCTGTCCGGACCCCGGGCCGTCAATGCGGACGCCGGGATGCCGGTTCTGAGCAGATCCTTCTCCGGAGTGTAGGCGGCGGACTCGATTTCGAACAATCCGAGCAGCGTATGGAACACATGGTCGTGGCTGAAACGCAGGGCGCTGTTCCGGCGCAGCGCCTGCGGATTTGCCTGGTGGAATCCCGACCCGAACCAGAGGATTGCCGGCACTCGCAGCTGCGCTTCCGGGGCGATGGCCTTGGGCAGGCCGTGCAGATAAACGCCGTTTTCGCCGAGGGATTCGCCGTGGTCGCTGACGTAGAACAGCGCGGTATCAAAGCGCGCATCGTTGCGTTTCAGCAGCTCGATGGCGCCGGAGAGGAAGTGGTCGGTATAGAGGATCGTGTTGTCGTAGGCGTTGCCGATTTCCTCGCGCGTGCACAGGCTGAGATCACTTTCCCTGCAGGCGGGCCGGAATTTTTCGAAGGCCGGCGGATAACGCCGGTGGTAGGCCGGACCGTGGCTGCCCATCTGGTGCAGCACTATCAGGATGTCGCCGCGCGGATGGCTGTCGATGTATTCCTGCAGCACGGCCAGCATGCCCTCGTCGCGGCATTCCGTGTCGCAGACCGGGTTGTTCACGGGATTCTTGAAGTCGCGGAATTCGACGCGCTCGGCGACGCCCTTGGAATCGGAGTTGTTGTCCAGCCACAACACGTTGACGCCGCCGTGCCGCAGCACGTCCAGCACGTTTTCCTCGCGCCGGATGGTCTGCGCGCCCTTGGCTTCGCCGTCACTGAGGAACATGCAGGGCACGGACACCGCGGTCGACGTGCCGCAGGCGCGGAAATCGGTCAGGCTGATGACATCATGCCGCTTCAGCAGGGGATTGGTTTCCCGCCCGTAGCCGTTCAGCGAAAAACGGTCGGCGCGAGCGGTCTCGCCGACCACCATGATCACCAGGTCGCGTGTCGTGTCGCTGGCCGGAATCGCGGCGTCGGTGCCGACCTGCCGCATCGGCCCGGCGATGCCCGACGCCATCGACTGGCTGGCGAACTTCGCGGCGGAATACAGGTAGTACACGGGATTGGCGTGCTGGCGCAGCTCCTTGTGGTTGCGCAGGAAGGAAGCGTAGAAGCCGCCGAAGAGCAGCATCGTCGCCACGACCAGCAGCAGGGTGCCGCCGATCAGGCGCAGGCGGGCAAAAACTTCACCACGGCCGCCCGCTGCGCGCAGCGGCATTTTCGCGACTGCAATCGAAGGCAGCACGCCGAGCAGCAGCAGATAGGCGATCAGTTTCACGGTGACCAGTTCGAGGGCTTCGGCGCTGCCGGTGAGCGCGGTGTTGCGCAGCATGTCATCGCTGATGACCACGCCGTAGTTGTCCATGAAGTAAGCCGCAGCCGATGACAGCAGCAGCACGGCCATCAGCAGCGGCCGCGTCAGCCGCCCGAAACACAGCGGCGCCAGCAGCAGCACCGTGATGCCGCCGAATACGAAACCGAGCGAAGCAAGGGGCAGCAGCGTGTCGCCGTTGAGCGGGTAACTGTCCAGCACCCGGCTTACGAAAGTGGCGTTTCCGGCAACGATCAGGAAGGCGCTCACCGCCAGGATCAGGGCGTTGACGGAGATGCCGGGGCTGCCGGCGGACGGGCGGTTGCGCATATGTGCGGTCGGATGGCGCCGGGTCAGGCGCCGCACATTAAGACGCGTTTGGCGCGGGAAAGGTCCCGGCCCGTGAAAATTTCAGAAGAAATCAAAAATAATCAATAAAATCAATTATTTATTTGATATCACAAATGGTCGCCAATCACATGCCTGTGCTGTCTCAGCCGCGCGCCCGCGAGCGTGCGAGCATGACCTGGGTGTTGGGCACGTAGAGCAGGTGGGCGATCTTGCGCACGAAATGGTCCTCGTAGGGATCGAGCGGATCGTGGGCATAGGCGATGCGCCACAGCTGCTCGATCAGCGCCACGCGCTGCTCCATCGAGAAGTCGCGCTTGATCACCGCCACCTGCGCGTAATACGAGGTCAGGTGACCGGTTTTGCCGCCGGCCTCGGACAGCAGTGCCGAAGCGGCCGCGGCATCGAGACCGAACAGTTCGATCAGTGCCCGTTCCGCCACCGCCTGTTCGGCTTCATGGGTGGCGAGGTCGACGCGGGTGGATTCATGCAGCAGCACCGCCACCGCCAGTTGCAGCTGGCGGCGTTCGAAGCCGGGCGTTGCGCTGCCGCCGCCGGCCTCGTCAAAGAGCCGTTTCAGGGTTCTCAGCATGGCCTGTGATCTAGCGCGAGCGCGCGTTTTTCACGAAATCGAGGGAAGCCCGGAACAGTTCCAGGTCCTTTTCATAATCCGCCGCATCCGCGCGGTCGATCTGCACCCACTCCCGCGTGCCGGCGATGCCGCCCGGCTGGAAGGCGCTGGTGTTGTCGCGGGAGAACTGCAGCTCGGTGGCCACTGCAGCCGGCAGGCGCAGGCCGACGCCGCTGCCGTTGATGCAGGCGAACATTTTGTCGCTGACGAAATAGGCGTCGAGGCCGTTGATCCTGCGGGCGCTGACGCCGGGGAGTTTCAGCAGCAGCGCATCAAGCTGCGGCTTGGGGCCGGTACTGGTGTTGGGCATGTCTGATGGAGGTTTCCGGAACTGCCGGTGTGGCAGGATTATAAACACCGCCCGCGCCGCAGCGGGCGGTTACCGGCCGATACGTTTGTAACGTTTTCTTACATCGCCGCGAGGAACGCGCCGGCCCGGCCCGGGTTCTCAATCACAGAGCCTCCCATGTCGGGGGGACATGAAGCCGTAAAACCATCCGGAGGTTCAAAGATGAACAAGCTGATCATGAGTACCCTTGTCGCGGCCGGCTTTGCCGCCGCAGTGCCCCTGGCCATCGCGCAGGCCAACCCGCCGGCTGCCGGACAGGGCCAGCACACGCAGCGCGGCCATCACGGCAAGCAGGCATTCCGCATGCCCGGCGAGCGCGTCGAGGCGCGCCTGGCCTACATGAAGACCGCGCTGAAGATCACCGAGGCGCAGCAGCCGCAGTGGGACGCTTTTGCCGGTGTCATGCGCAAGCAGGCGAAGGAAGCCGACGCCCGCATCCAGTCCCACCGCGAGAAGCGCGCGGCGAGTACCGAGCGCAAGCGCCCGACCGCGATCGAGCGCCTTGAAATGCGCCAGCAGTTCATGGCCGCGTCTTCGGCGCGCATCGGCGAACGCCTCGCCGCGCAGAAACCGCTCTACGCGGCGCTGTCGCCCGAGCAGCAGCAGATTGCCGACCGGCTGTTCGCGGGCCGCGGCGGCAAACACGGTGGCCGCGGCGGGCGCCACGGCGGGCACGGCCGGGCTTGAACGGCTGCCGCAGCATCAGGCGCCGATGAGCGCCTGATGTTTGCAGGAACAGAAACGGGGCCCCAGGGCCCCGTTTCCTTTGGAATTCGCCGGCGGAAACTTTTAAACTCGACGCCGGACCAGGGAGGGGATATTCGTGCGTATCGAGATGTTCGTGGCCGGAATCATGGCCGCGGTGCTGTGCCTGCCCGCATACGCGCAGGGCACTGTCGCCAAGCCGCGCAGCGCGGCGCAGAAGCCGCCGCCCGCGGTCAGCCAGGCGCGGCAGGAGCAGGAGAAGATCTACGGCACACGCGGCGAGGACGTGCCCGCCACCTATGTCACGGACCGCGCGCTGCTGTCCTACGCCAGTACGCTGATGCCGGATTTCATCCACACGCTGGCCGGACTCGGTCCCGACGACCGCTGGCTGGACATCGGCGCCGGGCAGGGCCGCGCGGTCCTCGCGTACTACGGCGAACGTTTCGACGCGATGCATCCGGAGGGCCGCGAACGGCGCGGCAGCAAGGCGCAGTCGGTGGCGCTGTCGATCGAGGACCGGCGCACCGCCGAATGGCACAAGATGGCGGCTGCGCTCGAGCCCGGCAAGATCAGCTACCTCCACGGCAGGCGCCTGCGCGAATACACGCCGGCGGAACTGGGCCGCTTCCGGCTGGCCAGCGACGTCTACGGCGGTTTTTCCTATACCTCGGACCTGTCGCTGTTCATGGCGCGCATCCTCGACCTGCTAGAACCCGGCGGCAGTTTCTACACGCTGCTGATCAATGTGCAGCCTGAAACCGCGGCCAGCGCAGGCACGAAATCCACGGCGGTGTTCCAGACCGAAATCCTGGCGGGCGACGGCAAGCCGGTGACCATCTGCGCCTGGCTCAAACAGATCGGCTGCGCCGAAGTGGCCTGCGACACCGATCCGCGGTCGGAAACGCCGATCGAGCGTTACCGCATCCGCAAGACCTGCGATAAAGTCAGCGTGCCCGTGCTGGAGCCGGTGCATTTCGCGGCCGGAACGCCCCCGGCGCGGCAGTTCCGGCTGACCAAGCGAAACACACCCTGACCGGCCAGGGCCAATCTTCCGCTGCCCGCCGTACTGAAGGAGTTTTCCGTTGAAATCGACCAAGAAGGCCTACAGCAATCCGGAATTCATGGGCAGCCGCGCGGCGCGTCCGCTGCGTATCCTGTCCGAATACCTCGAACCGAAAAACCGTCTTGATGCGGAGCAGATCGAGGACACCATCGTGTTCTTCGGATCGGCGCGGCTGAAGGAGGGCAACAAGTACTACGAGGCTGCGCGCGAGCTGGCCTCACGGTTGACGCAGTGGTCCAAGGGCCTGGATCCGGAAGGGCGCCGCCGCTTCGTGGTCTGCACCGGCGGCGGCCCCGGCATCATGGAGGCCGCCAACCGCGGCGCTTCCGAAGCGCGCGGCCGCAACGTCGGCCTCACCATCTCGCTGCCGCAGGAGGAGTTCGTCAATCCGTACGTCACGCGCGAACTCGAGTTCCATTTCCACTACTTTTTCATGCGCAAGTTCTGGTTCGCTTATCTCGCCAAGGCACTGGTGGTGTTTCCCGGCGGCTACGGCACGCTGGACGAACTGTTCGAGACGCTGACCCTGGTGCAGACACGGCGCATGCAGAAGCCGATGCCGATCGTGCTTTTCGGCAACGACTACTGGAACGAGGTGATCAACTTCGATGCGCTGGTGCGCCACGGCACCATCGACGCGAAGGACGTCGAACTGATGTACCGCACCGACTCGGTGGACGAGGCCTGCGCCTACCTGATCCGGCATCTCACCGCCAATGCGCTGTCACAGCCGGGCGCGATGCTGTAAAAATATCAATAAAATCAAATATTTATAAAATATTCGCCGATGACGTTCAGCGCGGCCGGTGTTTGCCCACCGACCAGCCGTGGGCGCTGATGTGTTTCTCCGCCTTCTCGATCGGGTGATCCTCCAGCGGCGTCGCCATGGTGTCGTTCCAGCGGTTCATGAAGCCGAAATAGGACACCAGCGCCGTGATCTCGACGATCTGGCCTTCGTTCCAGTGCTGCTTCATGCGCGCGAACAGCCCGTCGCTGACGTCATTGGGCTGTGAGGCCGCCGCGATCGCGAACTCCAGCGCGACGCGCTCGGCTTCGCTGAACAGCGGACTGCTGCGGAATTCCCAGACCTTCTCGAGTTTTTCCGCGGGTATGCCTTGCTGGAGAGACCCCCCAGCGTTGTGCGCCATTCAGTAGTGGCAGCCGTGGGTGCGTGCGACCACGTAGGCGAGCAGGCGCTTGAAGGCGATGCTGACCTCGCCGTCGGCATCGAACACCGCATTGGACAGCGCACGCAGCGCCAGCACCAGCTTCGGCCGGCGCTGCATGATCAGCTGGCTGTTGGGCACATAGTGGTTGCTTGCCAGCGTCTTCTCGAACATCTCCTTCAGTTCGGGTGCCGCGCCGATCGGCAGGGGTTCCAGTCGGGCCATGAAAACTCCTCGTTGATTGAACAGGCAAAAAAATCCCCGGTGCGCGGAAAATTCCGCGGGCCGGGGATGTCGTGTTTACTGCCGGATGCCCAGCGCGGTCGCGAGGCCGTAATAGAGCTCGTACTGCTCCTTGACGAAGGCATAACTGTCTTCCGGCGAGCGGATCGCGGGCACGCCGCCGATGCGCGCATTGCCGGCCTGCCAGTCCGGATCCTTCGCCAGCTGCTGGAAGGTCTTCACCCAGGCGGCGACCACCGGTTTCGGCAGTCCTGCCGGACCCATCAGCGCGGTCCAGCCGACCAGTTTTTCCATCTCGGGATAACCGGCCTCGCGCGCGCCCGGCACGCCGGGTGCCTCGGGGATGCGGTCCGGCGAGGCCATCAGTCCGCGCAGGCGCCCGGACTTGATGTGCGGCACCAGCGTGGTCGCATTGTTGCAGGCGAAATCGACCTGGCCGCCCATCACCGCGGTGGTCACTTCGCCGCCGCTCTTGTAATGGATGCCCACCGCATGGTCCTTGGTCAGTTTCGCCAGCGTCATCCAGTACTGCGGCGTCATGTTCTGCACGGTGCCCGGGCCGGCGGTCGAGAAATTGAGCTTGCCCGGCTGCTTGCGGATGCCCTCCATCAGGTCCCGGGCGCTGCGGTAGGGAGATTCCGCGCGCACGAAGCAGACCGAGGGATTCAGCTCGATCAGCGACAGCATCGTGAATTCGTCCCATTTGTAGTTCAGCTTCGAGTCGATCGCCGGCAGGATCGCATGCGTGGCGATCCGCGCGACCAGCAGCGTGTAGCCGTCGGGCTGCGCCGCCTTGACATAGCTGGTGCCGATCGCGCCGGAGGCGCCGACGCGGTTCACCGGGATGATGTTGGTCTTGCCGCCGAGATATTTCGGCGCGACCAGCGCGACATTGCGGCCCGAGAGGTCGGAATCGCCACCGGCGCCAAAAGGAATCACGAACTGGATCGGCTTGTTGGGATACTGCTCGGCGGCCTGGGCGCCCGCGGCAAAAAACAGTGCTGCCGCGGCACACCATGCGGATGCGGCTGTTGCGAAGTGATGCATGCTCTCCTCCGGATCAGTTGATCGAAACACGTCTTGTTGTTCTGCAATGCCCGGAGTGCTGCGCCGATGCTGCTGACCGTTCCGGGCCTGCGTTGTTGCATCTTGCCCGGCTATTCTGCACCAAATCCGCCGGTACCGAATCCGGGACTGTCGTTCCGCGGCAACAGTACGGCGCCGGACCCGGTCACAAAGTCTTACAAAATCACCGGGATAACCCGAAACCGCAGCCGGTCCAACGAGGCAAGGAGGATCCCGACATGAAGAACAGCGCCAGAATGGCCCTGACCCTCGCCGCCCTGACCGCCCTCGGCGGCTGCGTCGCGGTGCCGGTCGAACCCGTTTATTACGAGCCGGCGCCCGTGATCCACGTGCCGCCGCCGGCCTGGTACGGCCCGGTGATCCGTTTTGACGTTTATGGCGGCACCCGGCATTACCGTCCCCATCATCACCACCGTGGCCACGGTGGACGCCGCGGCCACCGCTGAACCGCGAAGGAGAACCGGTCATGCGCCACACACTCATCGCACTGTCCCTGCTGCTGGGCACCGCGGTTCCCGGCGTCGCCTGGATACCGGCCGCCGGCGCATCATCCGCCGTCAGCATCAACATCGGCCTCCACTTCGGCGCCTATCCGGAGCTGGTGCTGGTGCCGGGCTACCCCGTCTATTACGCGCCGCAGCTGCCGGCGAACTATTTTTTCTACGACGGCTACTACTGGCTGTACCACGATGACCGCTGGTACACGAGCGACTGGTACGACGGTCCGTGGACCGCGGTCGATCCCGACGATGTGCCGCTGTTCGTGCTGCGGGTGCCGGTGCGCTACTACCTCAGTCCGCCGTCGTACTTTTACGGCTGGTACGTCGATGCCGCGCCGCGCTGGCACATCCACTGGGGTCCGCGCTGGACGCGTTACCACTACGGCTGGGAACACTGGGACCGCCGCATCGTCTACGCACCGGCGCCGCTGCCGCTGTACCAGCGCCACTACAGCGGCGACCGTTATCCGCGCGGCGAGTACCGCCACGTGATCCATCGCGAGCATTACCGCTACCGGCCGCATGACAGCGTGGTGCGCGAGCGCCACCAGCGGCGGCAGGACGCGCCGCGGCCGCAGATCCATGCGCGCCCCGATTTCCAGGGCGGCCCGCGCCCGCAGCGCGAGCACAGGCCGGACTGGAACCGAACGCCGTCGATGCCGCCGCAACCCTCGGCCGTGCCGCGGCAGCCCGCCGCAGTGCCGCAGCAGCCGTCGGCGGTGCCGGCACAGCCGCGGATGGCGCCGCCTCCGCAGCAGCAGCCGCGCTTCCAGCCCCAGGCGCCGCGGGAACGCGGCGAGCGCGGCGAATTCCGCGGGCCCGGGCCGCAGCGTGCCGCGCCCCGGCCGGCACCCCAGGCCGCGCAGCCGCGGCCGCAGCAGGCGGCGCCACGCGCGCAGCAGGCCCCGCGTCCGCAGTTCCAGCAGCGCGCGCCGCAGATGCGCGGCGAAGGGCAGCCGCCGCGCGGCAATTTCGAGCGGCGCCAGGGTGGTGAACGCGGACCCGGCGAACGCGGGCCGGGCCGCGGCTGAGCGCCTGAACCGGCAAGCCGCAACAACACGGGGCCGCAAGGGCCCCGTTTCCGTTGGATAATCCTCCGCTGCGGCAGTGCCCCGTCACTGCGCACCACCGGAGGACACACCATGACATCAGCACCCGTCGCCGGCAGCTGCCTCTGCGGCGCCGTCCGTTTCGAAATTGCGCCGCCATCCACAGCCTTCCGCTACTGCCACTGCACGCGCTGCCGCAAGGTCACCGGCGCGGCGCATGCCGCCAACCTGTTCGTGCCGGCGGCGCAGTTCAAGTGGATTGCCGGCGAAACACAGGCACGCCGCTACGACCTGCCCGGCGCCAAGCGTTTTGCGGTGAGCTTCTGCACGCAGTGCGGCACCCGCGTGCCGCACAAGGTGACCGGCACCGAAAACATGCTGATTCCCGCAGGCGTGCTCGACGGCACGCCGGACCTGAAACCCGACGGCAGCATATTCTGGGGCTCACGCGCGGCGTGGTTCATCGAAACTCCGGATCTGCCCAAGGCCGAGGAATACGGCAAATAGGATTCGCAACCGAGCCCGCGGCGGCAGCCGCGGCGGAACCCAAACCAGGAAGGAATAACCGCATGGCCCTGATCGAACAGCACGTCATCGTCACCACCAAACACGGCAAATGCCCGGCCTTCGCCGCCTGTCCCGATGCGCCGGGGCGTTTCCCCGGCATCATTTTCTACATGGACGCGCCGGGCTTCCGCGAGGAACTCTGCAACATGGCACGGCGCATCGCCAAACACGGCTATTTCTGCCTGCTGCCCGACATGTACTACCGGCTCGGCACCTGCCGCTTCGACATCCCGCGCCGCAATGACGCGATGTCGGCGGTGATCAAGGCGGCGATGAACAGCCTCAGCAATGCCGACGTTACCGACGACACCGCGGCCTTCATCAGCTGGCTCGACGCCCAGGACAAGGCGGCGGAGGGCGCGGTCGGCAGCGTCGGCCACTGCATGAGCGGGCGCTACGTAACCACCGCCGCGGCGCGTTTCCCGCGGATGAAGGCGGCGGCCTCGCTCTACGGCGTCGGCATCGTCACCGACAAGGAGGATTCCCCGCACAAGCTGCTCGGCGACATCAAGGGCGAGCTCTATTACGCCTTCGCCGAGAAGGATGCCTCGGTGCCGGCACAGGAAGTCACGGAACTTGCCGCGGCGCTGAAGAAGGCCGGCACAAAGCACGTGCTGGAAACACTGCCCGGCACCCAGCACGGCTTCTGTTTCGCCGAGCGCGCGGTTTACCACCCGGTGGCCTCCGAACACACCTGGACGAAAATCTTCGATCTCTGGGACCGCAACCTGAAGTAGGCGCCGGCGACGGCTTCAGCGCTTCTTTTTCGCCGCCCTGACGATCTCCTGTTGCACGTCGGTGATCTCCCGTGTGCCCGGTGCGGCGCCGCCGGCGCAATGACCCGTGCGCGGGCAGTGCGTGCTGCGCGGGCAGATGATGCGCGCGGGACGCAGCAGCGCGTCCCCGACCCAGGCGATGTTGAGCACCCGCGCGACGGCGCGTATCGCCTCCGCAGCGGACTTCGGAATCTCCGCCTCGCCGCGGCCGCGGATGCAGGATTCCGTGATCGCCTCGACGAAGGCATCGGCATCCGGCGTGTGTGAACGCAGCGCCGGCAGCAGGTCGATGCCCACCGACAGCACATGCGGGTTGCCCGCCATGTCGGTAGTGCGCAGCGAATGGCAGCAGTACAGCAGTGACTGGCCGCCGTCGCGCAGCACCGAGATCTGCGAGCCGCGGTCCGGCCCCTTTTTCTGGTCGAGCATGCGGAACACCGCCCAGTGCGGGCAGGGATCGGTGACCTGCGCCATGTTGCCCCAGGGCAGCGGGATGCCGTTGCCGCGGTAGACCGCGCGCAGGTAACCCGGCGGATAGGCGTCGAAGAAATGCCAGTAGGGATAGGGTGAAACCTTGGTCATGCGCCGCATCACCGCCGCCGGCGTCAGCTGGATCTTCTCGCCGGACTCGACCCGGTAGGACTCGCGCGTGAGGAAGCGGCGGAAGGGCACTTTCGGGCACAGCAGCGCACCGGCAAAGAAGCTGCACTCGAAATCGCGCCAGGCATGCAGCACGTCCTGCGGGCTCATGCCGGCGGCGGCACTCCCCTGCGGGCTGCCGCCGAGTTCGCCGCCGGTGGCATGCGGCGCCTTCAGGCCGTCGCCGCCATGCAGCAGCTTGTGGCCGAGATGCGAGGCGAGGTCGAACTTAAGCCGCGCCGGATCGTGTTCCAGCGCGCGGTTGAGGTAAACCGTGCCCGGCGCCTCGTAGAACGAACGCACCATGCTGCGCAGCTCGCGGCCGTTGTCCCGGACCGGCACCGGCTTGCGTTCGAACCATTGCACTTTCAGGCCGTGCTGCCGGCACAGCTTCAGCAGGTCCGCCGCGTCCAGCGGGAAGCGGCGCTGGCCGACGTTCTCGGCCGCGCGCTCGAGATCGGGGAAATCGTTGCGCGACATTTCCTGGTGGGAACGGATCAGCAGGTGCGCGAACTGCCGCCCGCTGGTGCCGGTCTGCGCCAGCAGTTCGGGAATCGCCGCCTGCAGCAGTTCCTTTGAAAACAGGAAGGCCGGCTCCAGCGGCACCGCCGCCGCGCCGCCGCTGCGCGGCGCCGCCACGGCCGTCTCGGTTTCCGGGTTGTTGTCGAGGAACCAGCCCGTGTCGCGCTGGAACAACGCCGACAACAGCTGCAGCACCTCGGCCGAGGGCACGCGTTTGCCGCTCTCGATCATGCTCAGGTACGACACCGAGGGTGCCTTTTCCGGATCGTGCTGGCTGCAGCGCGCCGACAGCTCCTCCAGCGTCAGGCCGTTCCTTTTGCGCAGCGCGCGCAGTTTGGTGCCGAGGAAATGGCTCTGGCGGGTGTGCAGGCTCATGGCGGGTCTCCGGGCGGTGTCCGATGGCCGGTGTGAAATTAACAATGTGAAATTTTTAATGTCAAATTTCGCACCCAGCGCTTCTATGATGCACTGCAATCCGGTCAAAAGCCAGATCGGCCCCGGCCCATCACAGAGGGAGATCCAGATGAATCACCGCATCCTGATACTCGGCGCATCCTACGGCTCGCTGCTGGGCAGCAAGCTGCTGATGGCCGGCCACCATGTCTCGCTGGTCTGCACCGCGCCCACCGCCCGCCTGATCCAGCGCGAGGGCACGCGGGTGCGTTTTCCGTTGCGCGACCGCGATCCCGTGGAGGTCGATTCCCGCCGGTTGCCCGGCACGCTCGATGCGGTGACGCCGGCCGATGCCGATCCCGCCGCCTTTGATCTGGTCGTGCTCGGCATGCAGGAATCGCAGTACGGCGGCGAGGGTGTGCGCGCGCTGATGCGGCGCATCGCGCGCTCGCGCAAACCCTGCCTCGCGATCATGAACATGCCGCCGTTGCCCTACCTGCGCCGCCTGCCCGGACTTTTTGTCGATGCGCTGGAAAGCTGCTACACCGATCCTGAGCTGTGGGATGGCTTCGATCCCGCGCGGATGACGCTGGCGAGCCCCGACCCCCAGGCCTTCCGCCCGCCGGAAGCGGCGAAGAATGTGCTGCAGGTCGGCCTGCCGACCAACTTCAAGGCGGCGCGTTTCGAGTCCGGCGCCCACAACGCGCTGCTGCGCGACATCGGGGCCGGCATCGACGCCGCGCGTTATGAACCCGGCGGCGAAGCGCTGGAAATCCCCGTGAAACTGAAACTCCACGACTCGCTGTTCGTGCCGCTCGCGAAGTGGCCGATGCTGGTCACCGGCAACTACCGCTGCATCCGCCGCCACGACATGATCTCCATCCGCGAGGCCGTGCATGCCGACCTCGACCGCTCGCGCCGCATCTATGACTGGACCGCGGGCCTGTGCATGAGCCTCGGCGCCGCACCCGGAGACCTGGTGCCCTTCGACAAATACGCCCAGGCTGCAGCAGGTCTGGCCAAGCCCTCATCGGCGGCGCGTGCGCTGTTCGGCGGTGCGCGGCACATCGAACGCGTCGACCGCCTGCTGCAGCGCATCGCCTGGCAGCAGGGCAGCGAGTGCGCGGTGCTGGAAGAGATCACCGGCCTGGTCGATGCGCGGCTGCGGGAGAACCGCGGCCGGCCGCTGCAGCCCGCGGCGGCGGAGCGTCCGCTGTTTGACTTTGCCCCCGAGCCGGCGCTGGCCTGACCGCCTGAAAAAGAACGGCGCCCGCAGGCGCCGTTCTTGCAGGCCGTGTGGCGCGGTTACCGCGTCTTGATGCCGGCCTTGGTCACCACTTCGGTGTATTTCGTGATCTCGGTTTTCAGCAGCTTCGTCAGTTCCTCGGGGCTGCTGACGACCGGATCCAGCGCCTGCTGCTTGTAGAACTCGCGCACTTCCGGAGCCTCGAGCGCCTTCCTGATCTGCGCATGCAGCGTGGTGATCACGTTCTGCGGCGTCTTGGCCGGCACGAACACCGCGTACCACTGGTCCGTGACGAATCCCGGATAGAAGGTATTCATCGTCGGCAGGTCCGGGTTCCATGACGTCGGTTTCTCGGTGGAGACGGCCAGCGCGCGGATGCGTTTCGCGTTGAGGTGCGTCAGCAGCGAGGTCGGCGTGTTGAACAGCATGTCCGCTTCGCCGGTCGCGGTGCCGAGCGCCGAAGGGCCGCCGCCCTTGTACTGGATGATCACGCTTTTAGCCTTGGTGAACTGCTTGAACATCTCCGCCGACAGGTGGCTGGTCGTGCCGGCGCCGTTGGCGGCGATGTTGAGTCCCTCGGGCGCCTTCTTCGACAGCGCCACCAGTTCTGTGACCGAGCGCGCGGGAACGCTGGTGTGCACCGCGAGCACCAGCGCGGTGTTGCTCATCCAGGTCACCGGCGCGAGGTCCTTCAGCAGGTCGAAGCGGATGCTGTTCTTCTGCAGCACGGTGTTCACCGAAATCGAGGCCGTGGTCATCAGCACCGTATAACCATCGGGCGCTGATTTCACGGCGGCTTCGGCGCCGATCAGCCCGCCGTTGCCGGTGCGGTTTTCGACCAGGATCGCCTGGCCGAGGCCCTGGCGCAGCTTGTCCGCGACCAGGCGTCCCTGCAGATCGGTGCCGCCGCCGGTGGCGAAGGGCACGATGAGGCGGATCGGCCGGTCCGGGTACTGCGCCATTGCGGCGCCGGTGCTGCCCAACACAAGAACGGTTGATGCCAGAAGGATCTTGCTGAGTGCGGTTTGATGCATGATGTCTCCTCGTTGTTGAACACGGCGTTTCAAATGACGAACGGAGTCTGTTGCTCCTTTTTCTGCCGTGCTGGACAAATGGTAAACCTTTTTGCCGCGCCGGGTTTTGCGATGCCCGCTGCGGCCGCGTTTGCCGGCGAATGCAGGATGCCCTGCGTTTTCAGCGGAAGCGGATTTTTGCGACGAGGATCGCGCCGGCGAGCACCAGCGTCACCGCATTGGCGAGGATCAGCGGCAGGTCATTGATCAGTATCCCGTAGACGAGCCACAGCAGGATGCCGGCGACCATCAGCGAGAACATCGTCAGCGACACGTCGCGCGTCGAGCGCGTGCGCCAGGCCTGGATCGCCTGCGGCGCGAAGGCGGTGGTGGTGAGGATTGCGGCGGCGATGCCGATCCAGGTCGGGGAGAAGGCGAGGGTGCCCATGACGGCGTGAGTGTAGCGCAGGCGGCCGCGCCTCAGCGCTGCGACGGCGCGACCTGGTGGAAGAACTCGAGCATCATGAATTCCTCCAGACCCGCGTTGTCGCGGGCGCGGGCCGACAGCGTCACGCTGCGCCCCAGCCGCTGCGACACCCAGACAAAATCCTCCTGCGTGTTTTCCCGGATCAGCGCGATCATCCGCCGCACGACGGCGATGCGGATGTCGGGGTTGTTTCCCTTGCGCACGGCGATCAGCTGCTTGGTGTTGCGGCCGATGTCGTTGCGCCAGCCGTGGTAGACGAATTCGGCGTAATCGCTGCCCAGCTGCTCGATGTTGAACATGCCGCCGGTTTTTTTCGGGTCGTAGCCGAAGGCCTGGTCCCGCGTCGAACCGAGATTGCCCTCGATGATGCGCCGCGCGCGCTCGTCCTTGTCTTCGATCGCCGGCACTGTCACGGAGGGTGCCTCGGGCCGGTTGCGGCGCCGCGCCTCGATGTACGCGGCGAGATCGCCGGTCATCGCGGCCGGCGGTGGCGTGACCGGCGCGGGCACCGGCTCGACGGGTGCCGGTTTTGGGGCGGGCACCGGCGGCACGGGTTTGGGCGGCGGTACCGGCTTCGGTTTCGGCGGTGGTGCTGCGGGAGGCCGCGACGCGGCCGGTGGTGGTTCCGCAGCCGGGGCCGGCAGGCCGCGGGGCACGAGCCGCAGGCTCAGCGGACCGCTGCGCGCGGGATCGTCGGTCAACTCCGCCGGGCGCAGCGGTGTCTGCGGCGCGACCCACAGCGCGGCGGCATGGATCAGCATCGACAGCAGCAGTGCGGCCGCGATCCGTTGCACTCCGCCGTTGTTTCCGCGGGACGATCGGTCGATCGGGTGACTCATCAAGCGTTTTGCAGGCAGGTTTGCCCCAAGGCTGGAAACAGGGGCGGTTGCGTCATGGCCCCGCAGTATAAGATGCCGCGCCGCTTCTCAGGCGTTGATCGTTTTCGCGGCGATTGCGAACTCCGGCGCGACTCCCCCGGAACCAAACAGCGCTGAACCAGTCCATTGCATGCAATTCGGCAGCGCGGACGGTCCGCGCATGATTTTTCGGCATGCAGTGCATGTCGTTCGGCAATGGATGACTGAAATCGTGGCATCGACATTCAAGTGGCTGGTGTGGGGCGCCTTCGCTGTGCTGGCGCTGTTGTGGACGGCGGGCAGCTATGTCTCCGCGGCCGTCGTGCGCTGGGGCGCGCAGGCCTTCGCTGACGGCAGGCTTGATGGCGCCGGGCGCGTGCTGGCGCAGCCGTGGCCGCTGCCCGAAGCAATGGCGCCATGGCTTGATCCCGCGATGATGCAAGCGTTGCAGCAGATGGTGCTGGCCTCGCTCGATGCCCTGCGCGATGCACTGCCCTTCATGGGTACGGCGATGGGCTGGCTGGTGCCGCTGATCTGGGTGGCCTGGGGATTCGGCCTGCTGCTGATGCTCGCGCTGGCGGGTGGTGCGCACTGGCTGCTTGCGAAAAATGCCGTTCGCTGAACTCGCGCGGCGTTAGTCGCCGAAGCTTGTGATTGCGTCCCGGAAATTCAATACGTATTTACGGTTTTCAAGTTTTGCAGTCAGGGCCTTGCCAGCCACTGCAGGGCCGACCCAGTGCCCAGTATGGTTGCCAGGCACAGCGCCCAGCCCGCGCTGACCACGGCCACTCTCAGGCGATGCAGGCGCGGCCGCTGCAGCAGGCGCGACACCGCGTAAATGAAACCGATCGCCATCGCCGGCGCCAGCCACACGCCGTACATCATCTGCGCCAGCAGCGCGCGCCGGACCTCGAGGTCGACCGCAGCGTCCTGCGCCACGCTCAGCAGGCCCGCCAGCGCCACCAGCGGCATGCCGGAAAGAATGCCGCTCGCGCCGTCCTTCCAGCGGAAACGCGGCGGCAGCACGATCAGCAGCCACAGCGCGATCGCGAAGAGCAGGGTTTTCAACGCGGTCAGTTCCGGCCGGGCGCTTTCGCCGGGGCCGGCCGCGCTGGCCAAGAATCCCCACAGCCCGGTCAGCGCGACGCCGCCCAGCGCCACCGCCAGCACATAACCTGACTGCAGCGGCGGCGGCACGCCGTTGCGGATCACCCGGCGCGTCACCAGCAGCAGCCACAGTGCCGCCACGCCCGCGGCCAGTGCCCACGCCAGCGCCGTTGCGGTCGCGGGCGCCGCAAACAGCACGAACAGCGCGAGGTAGCCGGCGCACAACACGCCGTTGAGCAGCGGCATCCACAGCATGGTGGCCGTGATCGGCCCGACGGTGTCCGCGCGCGACAGGATGAATGCGAGCCCGTTCAGCGCCGGAAAGGTCAGCATCAGCCCCGCTGCCGCGGGGAAATGGCCAGCCAGCGCGACAATCAGCGCGAACACCGCCGTGCCGGCGGCGACGCGCAGCGCGATGTTCAGTGCAGCGGGGATGATGGGCCTTGCGCGGCGGGACTGCTGTTCAGCCGCCGAAGGTGTAGCGGCTGCCGACGTTGGAGTAGACCACGCGGTCCGGCATCTGCTGGCGCAGCATGTCGATGAAGCGTTCGCCGGTGCAGTGCATCGGCACGATCACGTCCGGATTGATCGCCTGCAGTTCCTTCAGCGTGTGCTGCAGGTATTCGACATTCGAGGGGCCGAGGTGGAAGCCGCCCATCACCGCGTGCACCTTGTCGACGTTGGCCGCCTTCATCGCGCTCCGCACCGTGTTGATGATGCCGGTGTGGCCGCAGGAGGAAATCACCACCAGGCCCTTGCCCTTCACGATGTAGCAGGTCGCGTGTTCGTCGGGGTGGGTGTCCTTCACCAGCTTGCCCGCGCGCTCGGCCTCGGTGAAATGGTCGTCCACCACCAGCGAGCCGCCGGTGACGGTCTCGAAGGACTCGCGCTCGATGTAACCCGAGGTGAAGGGGCCGTCGAGCGCCTGCGGCTGCGGGCAGCACACCGGCATCACCTTCTGCGCCTCCAGCGCCGCGCGGTCGAGCGTGCACCAGGGCATCGGGTCGCCGCCCTCCTTGATCCACTTGGTGCGGAACACCGTTTCGCCGCCGACATAGAGCGCGATGTCGTCGCGCATCTGCCCGCGGTGCTGCTTCACGAAACCCTGCAGACCGCCGAAATGGTCGAGGTGGCCGTGGGAGAGGATCAGGCCGTTGATCTTGCCGGGCTCGATGCCCAGCAGCTCGAAATTGCGGTTGATGATCTCCGGCGTGTAGCCGAAGTCGAGCACGTACTGCGCCTTCGCGCCGTCCTTCTCCGAAGCGAGATGCAGCGACAGGCCCCACTCGCAGGCAAAGGTGCTTTCGGGACGGCCGTGGATGCGGCCGACATGTTCGATCTGCACATGCGGATGGCTCATGCGTGGCAGGAAACGCTCGTAGCGCGAATCGACGAGGACACGCACCGTGAGGGCGTCGACGACGGGGGCTTGAAAAGGTCTTGTGGCGGCCATGCGGGCAATCTCCTCCGGATGAATTCGTGATGTGTGTCGCGGGGCCAAGGCCCGTTTCAGGCAGAGCCTAGCACTGACCTGCGCCCGGGCTTGTTATCCTGCGGACTGCAGCGCCGTGGCATGAACCGCGTCCTGCAGTGATAAAATAACAAAAATATCAATAAAATCAAATACTTATGATGTTTCATACAGGGGCCGCTGTGTCATTCACTGTCCCGGAGGAGAGCAGACCATGATCACCCGCATCGCCGTCACCGCGCTGGCGCTGGCCGCCACGCTCGCCAGCACCATCGCAGCCGCGCAGAATTTTCCCACCCGCCCGATGCGCCTGATCGTGCCGCTCGCCGCCGGCGGCGGCATGGACAGCGTCACGCGCAATGTCGCCAACAGTTTCACCGAAGCGCTGGGCCAGAACGCGGTGGTCGACAACCGTCCCGGCGCCGGCAGCCTGCTGGCGATGGAGATCCTTGCCGATGCCGCGCCCGACGGGCACACGCTGATGATGATCAGCGCCACCACGGTGATCTATCCGCTGCTCTACAAATCGAAGCTCGACCCGGTGCGCGATTTCCTGCCGGTGTCCCAGGCCACCGCCCAGGGTTACGCGCTGGTGGTGCATCCGACGCTGCCGGTGAAAAACGTGCTCGAGTTCGTCAAGTACGCCAAGGCCAATCCCGGCAAGCTGACCTATGCCTCCTCCGGCATCGGCAGCCCGATCCACATGACCACCGAACTGATGCAGATCGCCACCGGCACCCAGCTGATGCACATTCCCTACAAGGGCATGGGCGCGGCCTATGCCGACCTCGTCGGCGGACGCATCAGCTTCTCCTTCGCCACCATCATCTCCTCGCAGCAGCACGTGAAGGCGGGGCGGCTGCGCGTGCTCGCGGTGTCGACCGGCAAACGCGCGCCGGCGCTGCCCGACACACCGACCATGGCGGAGGCCGGCGTGCCCGGCGTGGTGGTGGTCAACTGGTACGGGCTGATCGCGCCGAAGGCCACGCCGAGAACCGTCGTCGAACGCATCGCCGCCGAAACCGCGCGCGCGGTGAAAGCCCCGGCGATGGAAAAACACCTGATTGCCGACGGCTCGGAAGGCGTGGGCTCGACGCCGGCGGAGTTCACCGCGCACATCCGCGCCGAGAGCGAACAATGGCGCAAGGTGATCAAGCAGGGCGGCATCAAGGCGCAATGAGCCGGTGCACCGGCAGGGTGCGGCGGGCAGGGCGGTTTTTTTCCGCGGGGGTCACAGCGCCGCGCGGCTGGGCTATGATGCTCCGGCAGCACCCATAAAAAATCCATCAATGCACTAGGAGGAGCAACATGTCGAGGACCCTTTTGCGCGCGGCTATCGCCGGCATCGCCGCGCTGTCCGCAGTGGCCGCAGCCCCCGTTGCGGCACAGCAGTTCCCCAACAAGATCCTGCGCGTCGTCAATCCCAATGCGCCCGGCGGCAACAGCGACGTGCTGTTCCGGCTGCTGGCGCCGAAGATGGGCGAGGTGCTGGGGCAGCAGCTGGTGATTGATTACCGGCCCGGTGCCGGCGGCAACATCGGCGCGGAGATGGTCGCGCGCGCCGCGCCCGACGGCTACACCACGCTGATCGCCGCCGCGAGTTTCCTGATCAATCCCTCGCTGCTGAAAAACATCCCCTTCGACGCCGAGAAGGACTTCACGCCGCTCGGCATCATCGTCGACATTCCCGCCGGGCTCGCCGTGCATCCCTCGCTGCCGGTGAAAACCGTGCAGGACCTGGTCGCGCTCGCGAAGCGGCGGCCGGGCGACCTCAACTACTCCAGCTCCGGCCAGGGCGCGCTGGGCCACCTCTCGGGCGCGCTGCTCGACGCCACGGCCGGCATCAAGACCGTGCACATCCCCTACAAGGGCGCGGGCCCCTCGATCGTCGACCTCGTCGCCGGCCAGGTGCAGTTCTCCTTTGTCAGCATCCCGGCGATCACCGGCCACCTGCAGAGCGGGCGGCTGCGCATGATCGCGCAGTGCGGCGAGAAGCGTTTCGTCTCCTTCCCCGAGGTGCCGACGATGGTCGAGTCCGGCATCAAGGACTTCGTGATCACCAGCCCCTTCAGCTACCTCGGCCCTGCCGGCATCCCGCAGCCGATCGTCAGCCGGCTCAGCGAAGCGCTGCGCGCCTCACTCAACGATCCGAAAAACAACAAGATGCTGATCGAACGCGGCGCGCAACCCGTCGGCAACACGCCGGCGGAACACGCGGCGCAGATCAAGTCCGAGATCGCCAAGTGGAAGAAGGTGGCGGCTGCGGCGGGTTTGAAGCCGCAGTAAGGCAGCAACCGGCGTTCAAAGCGGCCGTTCACCCTTCGACAAGCCCGGGGTGAACGGCCGTTTTTTTGCGTGCTCCGCTTTGGTCCGGCTTCCAATCCCGCTGTCCTGGACGCCCCGCATGAAACCGGTTTTACGGGCGATGGCACTGGGTTAGAGTGTCCACGTTGTACACATCACGGTGATGCCCTGCCGTCCGCAGCCCAACGACCCGAGGACCTCGCGCCATGAATGACATTTCGATTGCCCGATCCTGCACCGTGCTGTGTCTGCTGGCCCCGGTCGCGATGCCCGCGATCGCACAGACCGCGTATCCCGAACGCCCGGTCCGGCTGATCGTGCCCTTTGCCGCCGGCAGTGCGACCGACTCCTCGGCGCGGATCTTCGGCATGCAGATGGCCAGCCAGTTGGGCCAGCAGGTGATCATCGACAACCGTGCGGGTGCCGGCGGTGCCATCGGCATGCAGGCCCTGGTCAAGGCCGCGCCCGACGGCTACACCATCGCCTACGCCGGCGCCGGTCCGCTCGCGATCAGCCGCAGCATGACCGCCAACCTGCCGTACGACGTCGACAAGGAAGTCCAGGCCATCTCGCAGGCCATCAGCTCGCCGCTGCTGCTTGCGGTGTCACCGACACTGCCCGTCAAGAACGTCAGGGAACTGATCGCCCTGGCCAAATTGCGTCCGGGCCAGCTGGCCAACGGCTCGGCCGGCAACGGCACCGTCGGCCACCTCGCAGGCGAGTATTTCAAGGGCATGAGCAAGACCGACATCCTGCATGTGCCCTACAAGGGCGGGGCGCAGGCGGCCACCGACGCGATGTCGGGTTTTGTGCAGATCCTGTTTGACCCGACCAGCAGCGTTTCCCCGCACGTGACCAGCGGCCGCCTGCGCGGCCTCGCCGTCACCGGCAGCAAACGCATCAAGCCCTTTCCCAATCTGCCGACCGTGGCTGAATCCGGCCTGCCCGGCTACGAAGTGACCACCTGGGGCGGCATCATCGGTCCTGTCGGCATGCCGAGGAACATCGTCACCCGCCTCAGTGACGAGGTGCTGAAAGCCTCCAAATCACCGACGGTGATCGAACGTTTTGCCGCGCTCGGCTCCGACCCGCTCGGCTCGACGCCGGAGCAGTTCACGGACTTCATCCGCAAGGAATACCTGAAGTGGGCTGAAGTCATCAAGCGCGCCGGACTGAAGTCCTAGTCGCGCCGTCAGCGGGCGGACACGAAACGGCCGAGGCGCACCGCGGTCTGCCCGCGGTAGAGCCGTTTCGAGGGCATCACCAGCACGCAGTGGTCGTACGGCGTGCGCACTTCGCGTTCGCCGTCCCAGCCGATCAGCGTGCCGGCCTGCTCGATGACCTCGAGCCCGGTGAACACCCGCGCAAAACGGAACAGCTCGGCGGTGATCGTGACCGGATGCGTGACCTCGACCGTTTTCTGCGCGGGCAGCGTGTCGGCGAAACGGAAGGGACCCCGTTCGGGATCGATGATGCCGAAGCGCGCCAGAAAACGCAGCGTGGTTTCGCGTGCAACCTCGACGGTGCGTTTTGCCCAGTGCTGGCCGCATTCGACCAGCAGCGCGTTTTTGGGGCTCGCGGCATCACCGAAGCCGGCGTAATCGCGCATGCGCCGTCCGGCGGCGTGCCCGGCATCGCAGACCGCCAGCGCCGGATAACCGACTTCGGCGGCGAGCAAGCGCCCCTTGACCAGCGGGCCTGCGAGCAGCAGCGGTTCGGAGGGGTGCTGCATCGAATGGATGTCGAGCAACAGGTCGGCGCTGTCGATCAGCGGGCGGATGATGCGCGCGCGCTGCAGGTCAACCGTGTTGCGTGGCCCGTCGAGCACCTCGGTGGTCCACACCCGGTTGAAATCCTCCTCGACCCAGCGCGAGGTCTCGGGCTGCTCCGGGTCAAACCGTTCGAAGGCGGCGATATTGCAGAACAGCAGCGTCAGTTTGCCCTGCAGCGGACGGATGCCGGCACGGAGCAGCTCGTCGAGCACGATCGCGCCGCAGATCTCGTTGCCGTGGGCCAGCGCTGTGATCATCACATGCGGCCCGGGTTTGCCGCTGTCGAGCGTGGTGGCGTAGTCGATGCCGGTGTTGCCCTTGCGCCAGGGGCTGATGTCCGGCCGGGCGATTTCGACGGTATAGGCGTTGGGGTCGGTCATGGTGTGCGGTCGGCGTGGGGGTGGCGAAAGCGGATTCGGGAGGCTGTGTCGAGTGTAGCCCAGCCCGCCATGCATTGCCCGGGTCGCCGGGAGCGGGTGCCCGTCATCAACCGGGCATCATGAAACCCGGATCAGGCGATCCCGGCAAACACCGCCAGCGAGCGGTTGACCTTGAGCATCGTGGGATCATCGAGATGTCCGATCACGCCGCCGACGCGTTCACGCGGCACCGACACGATCTTGTCGATCTGGATTTGCGAAATGTCGCGCAGGCCGTTGTCCGGCCCCGGGTCCACCGTGATGCGGAAGATGGGCGCATTGCGCAGCTCGCTGGTCACCAGGCACAGGGCCACGCTGGGCAGTTCATCAAACAGGTCCGACTGGATGACCAGCGCGGGGCGTGGTTTGCCGTAATCGCCGGGCGCTGCGACCGTCACCAAATCACCGCGCCGCATCGTCTTTCCAGGCCGCGACCCCGCCGATGAACTCCAGGGTTTCGGTTTCCGCCGGGTCGCCACGCAACAGCGCCGACTGGCGGCGGCACTCCGCGGCGAACACCGGCGAACGCGTATCAGGCACCCACAGCTGTACCAGCCGCAGGCCGGCCTCGCGCTGCCGCACGCGGTACTTTTTCATGCGCTCGTTGACTTCCATGAGGTCTCCGTAACATGTTACGCGGCCATGTTATGGCGGCGGCGTCGGGAAAGCAAACGGGATTTTGCCGTCACACCCCGGAATCAATCATATATATTTGTTTTTATTGATTTTTTTGAAAATGAGTGAGTGTGCACTTCAGTGGCACAAGCACCGTGGCCCGATGCTGCTGGACACTCAAGCCGGGTGACCGGGCCAGATCTGATGGGGCCGGGCGCAGCATGCGCAGCGGTGCGAACTTGAAGACGCACCGGCCGGATCGAAGGCGGATCCGGACGCCGGCCCTTTGGACCGCGCAGAGCGGCCCTGCGGACTACTTCTTCCGGCGGCGCGGAGCTGCTGCGCGGGTTTTCGAGCGGATCAGCAGCACGGGCACGTTTGATTGCCGCACCACGTTCTCGGCATCGCTGCCCATGATCAGGCGCGCGCCGCCGCGGCGGCCGTGCGTGCCGATCACGATCAGGTCCGCGCGGAGTTTTTTCACCTGTTTGAGGATCGCATCAGCGACGGGCCCCAGCGAGTTTTCGACCAGTATCTTGTGTGTCCTGACCCGCTTCTGGCGCGCCAGCGCTTCAGCCTTCGCGAGTATCTTTTTCCCGTTTTCAGTCAGGCTCTCCATCAGGTTGGTGAAAACCGCGCCACTGGCCATCGCGCTGTGGATGAGAGGGCTTTCATCGACCACGTGCACCAGCAGCAAAGTCGCCTTCTGGTCTTTCGCGAGCTGGATTGCCTGCTGCAAACCGAGATTTGATGTGGCACTGCCATCGATCGGTACCAGTATTCGCTTGAACATTTCAGACCTCCTGATCAGCGGTCACACGGACCTGTACAAAAAAACTGCGTTTTGAGTCTAGCATGGCGTCTCCCGGCCCCTGCGATGCGGCCGGTCATCCACGCAGCGGAGCGCAGGTGATCCCGCTTCAATCAAACATCCGCGCTGCCGCTTCAGGCGGGTGTGCCGAATGTTTTCCGGCACACCTCCGCCAGCGCCGCCACGCCCTGGCTGATCTCCTCGTGGCTCAGGCTGGCGAAACACAGGCGCAGTCTGCTGCGGGTGCGGGCCGCGTTCACCGACCATTCGGGGCCGGGGTTGATCGCGACATCAGCCGCGCGCGCGGCCTTGAAGAGCTGCAGCGCATCGACGTTCTCCGGCAGCTTCACCCACAGGAAAATCCCGCCCTGCGGATCGTCGAATTCCGCCGCCGCGCCGAAGTGTTCGCGCAGTGATTCCATCAGCGTCACCGCCTTCGCGCGCAGCGCCTTGCGCAGCACCGGCAGGTGTTTCGTGAAATGGGCCGTGCAGTATTCCGCCAGCACCATCTGCTCCAGCGCGCCGGAGCCGGCATCGGTCTTGATCGCCAGCATGCGCGACATCAGCGGCCAGGGCGCGACGAGGTAACCCACGCGCAGGGCCGGGGCGATGGTCTTGGAGAAGGAGCCGATGTAAATGACGTTGCCGCGGTCGCTCAGCGCATGAATCGCCGGCGGGCGTTCGCCCGACCAGCTCAAGTCGGCGTAACAATCGTCCTCGAACACCGGCACGCCGTAATCCGCGGCGAGTTGCAGCAGCGCCCTGCGACGTGCCAGCGGCAGGATGGTGGCGCTCGGGTTCTGCACCGTCGGGATGGTGTAGATGTACTTGGGGCGGACGCCCTTGCGCTTGAGATCGGCCAGCGTGGCCTCCAGCGCATCGATGCGCATCCCCTCGCGGTCGAGCGGAATGCCCATTGGCGTCACGCCCAGCCTGAGCAGGCGGTTGATAGAGCCCTGGTAACAGTCCTCCTCGATCAGCACCGTGTCGCCGCGTTCAAGCAGTGTGTTGTTGACCAGGTCCAGCCCCTGCAGCGAACCCGAGGTGATCAGGATGTCGTCGGTGCTGCAGTTCATGCCGGCATCCCGCTTGAGTTTCGCCGCAAGAAAATCGCGCAACGCGCGGTAACCCTGCGGCCCGCTGTTGAGACCATAGGTCGACAGCGTGCGCCCCTCGCGCCGCAGCACCGCATCGGCTGCCGCGACCAGGCCGTCGAGAGGCAGTGCATCCGGATCATTGTTGCCGCCGGTGAAATCGTATTTGGGACGGCCGGTCCAGCGCGCGGCGGCGGGGGGCAGCGTCGGGGGCAGCAGCGGGGAGAAGTCGAAGTAGGTGGCGGACATGGACATCATTCTCGGTTGAAGGGGTTGATGAAGTCTCACCCCCATTTACCATTTATTCGGGTTTTCGTCGCCGGCCGGTAAAAACAAGGCCGGGAAAAGTGGTATTACCTGTCATGACACCATGAATCCGAGGCGCAAGACATGAAGTGGAAGATTCCCGACAACTCGATATTTGCCATGCTGCTGCGCCAAGGCTGGTGGGTCAGCGCACTGGCCGCGCTCGCCACCTTCGTGGTGGTGCAGAACTTCCTGCCCTGGGGCTATGCGCTGTTTTCCACCTTGCCCTTCACCGTCATCGCGCTGATGGTCGCCTGGAAACAGGTCTTCGGCCCCACGGGCGCGCGCGTGGAGAAAGCGCTGGAGAAGATCCGCGGCATGGCCTGGGAGGATTTTGCGCAGGCGCTGGAGCGGGGCTACCGGGCCGAGGGTTACACCGTGCAACGGGTTCAGGGCGTGGCGGATTTCGAGCTGGAGAAGCTGGGTTACCTGACGCTGGTGAGCGCGCGGCGCTGGAAGGCCGCGCGCACGGGCACCGATCCGATCAGGGAGCTGGCCGCGGCTGGCGAAAAGCGTGAAGCCCGGGAATGTCATTACGTGGTGGCGGGCGAGTTGACGGAACAGGCGCGGGTGTTTGCGAAGCAGAAGGGCGTGAAGGTGGTGGAGGGTGCGGAACTGGCGAGGCTGGTTCGGGGATAGGCCATGGTGTCTGGCCCCGTTGATTTGCAGGCTGCATTCTTGAGCCAGATCAGGATTTGCCCGTGGCGCGGGGCATATCATGGCCTCGTGACCCTTTCCTGAGGCCCGCCATCATGAAAAAAACCACCCGCAGCCCCAAAGCCAAAGCCACCGCCACCCGCGGCGAAGTCCGGCAGGAAGTGCGCCGCACCCAGGTGCCGCGCCAGTCGCAGCGTCCGGCCGAGCGCAGCCATCAGCAACGCAGCGGCAAGCGATAATAATATCAATTAAAACAAATAGTTACTGATATTCCCCGCGCGCAGTGCCGGCGGGCGCGGGATGGCTGGCGATCCGGGGGCGAGAAGCCGTTTTGAAGCGGCCGGGTCCCTGATAGGCTTCAGGGCAGAGGAGGAGCCATGGATTCCATCGAGTCACGCATCACCATCAAGCGCCTGCATCCGCTGTTCGTCGCCGAGGTCACCGGCATCGATCTGAAGCGGCCCCTGACCAGCGGGGAATTCCGCGTGATCTGGGAGGCCTTCAACGAACACCAGATCCTCGTGTTCCGCGACCAACATTTTGACGACGACTCGCAGATCGCGTTTTGCCGCCACTTCGGCGAACTCGAAACCATGATCGCGCACCCCGGCAACGACTGGAATCCCGGGCACATCTCGGTGATGACCAACCTCGACAAGGACGGCAACGTCCTGCCGCCGGACCATCCGGCGATGGTGCACCGCGCGCGCAACGAGGACTGGCACAGCGACAGCTCCTTCAAGCCGGTGGCGGCGCTGGCCTCGATGCTCGCGGCGCGCATCGTGCCGCCGGTCGGCGGCAACACCGAGTTCGCCAGTGCCCGGGCGGCCTGGGCGGACCTGCCCGCGGAGCGCAAGGCCGCGCTCGAAGGCCTGACGGCACTGCACCGCATGACGCTGCGCGACGCGGACAAGGACAAGGGCTACAAGGAAGAGGACAAGAAGCGCCATGTCGTCACGCACCCGCTGGTCCGCGCGAACCCGGTCAACGGCCGCAAGGCGCTCTACGTCGGCGCCCATGCGCAGGAAATCGTCGGCATGCCGCCGGAAGAGGGCGCCCGGCTGATCGACGAGCTGACGGCGTACTGCACGCAAGCGCAGTACGTCTACAGCCACCCCTGGCGCGACGGCGACGCTGTGCTCTGGGATAACCGCTGCACGCTGCACCGCGCGACGCCGTTCGAAACAGCAAAATACAAGCGCAAACTGCACCGCACGACCATCGCCGGCAAGTCGCCGGACAGCGCGTTTGCGGTGATGCCGGGGGCGTAAACGGAGTGAAATGTGGCCGTGCCAGTGCGGGTCACGCGGTTCAGTGCGGCAGCGGGATGAACCGCGCATCGAGGACGGCGGCGCTAGCGCAGATCGGCGAACCGACCGCTCAGCCGCCGAAATCCGCCTTCAGCACGATGCGGTAACGCGCCTTGCCCGCCTTGAGGTGGGCAAGGGCGTCGTTCACCCGGCTCATCGGAAACTGTTCCACCTGCGGCTCGATGCCGTGGCGCGCGCAGAAGTCCAGCATCTTCGCGATGTTGCCCGGCGAACCCGTCGGCGAGCCCGACACGCTCTTCTGTCCCATGATCAGCGCAAAGGCCTGGACGGGGATAGGCTCCAGCACGGCGCCCACGAGATGCAGCCGGCCCTTGGGGCCGAGGCTGCCGATGATCGCGTCCCAGTCGAGCGCGACGTTGGCGGTGACGATCACCAGGTCGAGGCTGCCGGCAATGGCGGCGATTGCTTTCGAGTCGCGGCTGGACACCACCTGATGCGCGCCCAGCGCACGGGCCTCGTCGTGTTTCGACGCGCTGGAGGTGAAGGCCGTGACCTCGCAGCCCCAGGCCTTGAGGAAGCGCAGCGCCATGTGGCCGAGGCCGCCGATGCCCACGACGCCCACCCGGCTGGTGGGTTTGATGCCGTATTCCAGGATCGGATGGAATACGGTGATGCCGCCGCAAAACAGCGGCCCGGCCTTTTCCGGCGACACGCCCGCGGGCAGCGGAATCGCCCAGGCCCAGTGCGCACGCACCCGGTCGGCAAATCCGCCATGGTGGCCGACGATGGTCGGCTGCGCGGTGGCGCACAGATGCTGGTCGCCGCCGATGCAGGGCGAGCAGTGCATGCAGCTGCTGCTGGTCCAGCCGACACCGACCTGCTGTCCCTGTCTAAGGCCCTTGACCTGCGCGCCCAGCGCGACCACGCGGCCCACCACTTCATGCCCCGGCACCAGCGGGTAGGCGGCCAGGCCCCAGTCGTTGTCGATCATCGACAAGTCCGAATGGCACATGCCGCAATACTCGACGGCGACTTCCACCTCTTCGTCGCCGAGCGGGCCGGGATCGTAGTCGAGGCGCTCCAGTTTCTGTTTGGCGGCCTTGGCCGCCCATGCGCGGATCTTGGTCATGGCTGTGGCTCCGTGGATGGCGAGGGATTTCCGGCCTAGTGTATGCCCTTGTTCGATGGGCTGTCGGGGAGAACCGCCCCGGTGTTACAGAAGCGGATCTTGGTCATGGCTGTGGCTCCGTGGATGGCGAGGGATTTCCGGCCTAGTGTATGCCCTTGTTCGATGGGCTGTCGGGGAGAACCGCCCCGGTGTTACAGAACGCGTGACGTTATGGTGTCTGACCCCATTTATTCCACTGCACGACGCGGAGGCGGAAATCAGCGTTGAGGTTCATCGTTGCATTTCAAGGGGTCACGCAGTAATGGGCGTGTCGGAGAGCCAGGCAAGGGCGTCTTTATTCAAGCTCAATTGCGTCAAGGATCGCACGGCACAGGTAGACCTTGCCCCAGCGTTTTTCGCCCAGACTTTCCAGTATGCCTTTCGCTACCAGAAGCTCCACCGCTTTCCTCGCGGTGGGGTTTGACACGTTGAGCAATACCGCTGCCCGCGCCACGGTGACGTAGGGATTGGTGAACAACGCGTCGACCAATTCGAGTGCGCGCGGCTTGTCCTTGACGAGTGCACGGAATTTTTCGCGAATGCCGAGCAGTTCCGCCGATTGCTTGGCGGCTTCCGTGGCGATCCGGGCTACGCCGGTGATGAAGTAACGAATCCACGCATTCCAGTCGCCATGGGTTCGAACGCGCTGCAGCAGGTCGTAATAGTCCTGCCGGTGCTCTTCGATGTAAGCCGAGAGGTACAGCAGCGGCTGGTTCAGGCGCTTGCGTTCGATCAGGAACAGCGTGATCAGCAGCCGGCCCACGCGGCCATTACCGTCGAGAAATGGGTGAATGGCTTCAAACTGCTGGTGCATGATCGCGCATTGCACCAGATCGGGCATGGTGTCGCGGACATGCACGAATTTTTCCCAGTCGTACAGGCATTCATTCATGACATCCACTGGCGGCGGCACATAAGCCGCTGTTACCGGCGTGCTGCCCTGCGGCCCGATCCAGTTCTGTGAACGACGGAATTCCCCCGGGGTGGCCTTGTCACCGCGCACGCCTTTCATCAACCGCTCATGGATTTCACGCACCAGACGAAGCGACAAAGGCAGCTCATCAAGTCGTTTGATGCCGAACTCCAGCGCGGAAACGTAATTCCGTACCTCGCGCACATCGTCATGCGGCTTGGGTGCCGAATGTTCACCGCCCATCTCGTCAATCAGCAGATCGGAAAGACTGGCGCGTGTGCCCTCGATGCGGGACGAGAGCACCGCCTCGCGCCGGACCCAGGGCGCGATCAGCAGATGCGGGTTGGGCAAGATGCGGCCGATACCGGACAGCTCCGAGAGCGCGGCATCCGCCTTGGAGAGCAGCAGCACCAGATCGGGGTCGTATTGCAGCTTCGGCGGCAGCGGTGCCGGGACAAAGGCGGCATAGCCTTGCGGCAATTCAACAACACGCCCGGCATCGGTGGATAAAAAATCATTAATATTCATGGGGTTAGCCTTTTAAAAAGGCTTTCAAAGCCGCCTGCACTTTGAAAGAAATTCGACCAATTCTTTCAAAGATCGGGTGGCTCTGCAACACCTGCTTCAAAGCCCTGCCGGGTTTACATGGCCAGTGAAGTGATCGCCCAGTTTGATCCGGACGCGCTTATTTTTCTCGCGTTCGTCCTGGGTAACGCAGGCTGAACAAACAGGGTGAGTGCAACTTTCAGTTAAGTGACACAGACCCTATTAATTGCGGACCCCGGTCATCGGTTCCGGAAAAACCTGCGACATCACGGCCTGGCCGTAAGGGCCGTACGGATTGGCGAGCGTTTCCTTGAGTTCGAAATGGTCGTATTCCTCGGCCACGACCAGCCGGGTGGATTTGCCGGCGTCGCGCAGCGCCTTGTCAAAGTCGATGGACTGCCGCTGGAACTCCGGTGTTTCCCGTGTGCCATACACCAGCACGACCGGTACGACTATGCGTTCGAGGTGGCGCTGCGGGCTCAGCTTGAACTCAAGGTCGTCGTCGAATTTCACGTAAGCACTTCTGGAAGACAGCCTGACCGGGTGCAGGTCGTACATGCCGCTGCACAGCACGGCGCTGCGGATGAAGTTTTCGGGGAGGGCGGGGTCGTAGTCCTTCTGCCAGTCCGTGGTCAGTGCCACGGCGGCCAGGTGAGCGCCGGACGAATGGCCGACGAGGTAGATCCGACTCCGGTCCGCGTCCAGTTTCCCGGCATTCCGGTAGACCCAGATCAGCGACCGGCGAACCTGGTCCGCCAGCGTCCTCAGGCTGTCCGCGGCATCCTGCACCCAGGAAAAATCGGGGACGATGAAGTGGGCGCCGGCCTTGACGAACATTTCCGCCGCGAAGGCGTTCTGGCTGGCGAGCCCCCGTCTCCATGCGCCACCGTGGATGAATACGACAATCGGGGCGTTGCGTTCCGCTGCCGGATAGACATCCAGGCCTTCGATCGGGGCATCGCCATAGGCATGTCTTTGCGGCGGTCCGATCCGGGCCCGGACGGCTGCGCTGGCGAGAGACATCCGCGTGCGCACATGTTCCGAATGCGGCGCATAGGCCGACTGGTTATAGACGGCATCCAGCCCGGCCTGATCATAGTGGAGGAATACCCGTTTGCCGGTGGACGGTTGAGGGGTGTGGGACTCGTTTGCAGTCATCGGAGGTCCTGAAGTTTCAGGTGGAAGCGGAATGCGGGGTTGCGGAACACAGGAATCAGTCGATTGTAAGCCTGCAGCAGGGTAAGCCTGCCTCCGGGTCTCGCTCAACCCGGCAGCGGAATGCAGGGTGCGTCGATAGCGCTGACCTTCACATCGATCAGCGGGCCCTCCAGCCCGGTGAAGGGCGTGTTGCGGCCCACGTGTAATAGACCGGGTGATCCCAGTCCGCCTGCTGCACGCGCCCGAAATCGGGGAAGGCCTGTTCCCAGTGGGTGTGCCAGTGATCCAGGCCGGAGCCGTTGAGGCCGGGGCGGATCAGGATGGAGAAGTCTTTCAGGGTAGGCATGGAAGACTTTTCAAGGAGAGGCGCTGTCGTGTCTACGGTACGCTTAAATCAACCCGCTACATTTTCGCCGCCTAGGGAAGACACTAAGGAAAGTGATGTGAGTGGCTCAGGTGCCATTTCATATACTTTCACTAAATCACCATCGGAGTTATGACCAAGCGTCACTCGCTTTGCGGTCCCTCGCGTCTTTATGGGGAGGCGCCTGCACAAGAGATCTGCCAAAGCTGCATCCTCTACTGCACAAATTAATTGCTGACCATCCGCGACTAATTGGGCGGCAAGTTCGGCGAGGTGAAGTGCCCGAAAATCATCCACGTGCTGTACCGGATCGTCCAGTAGAACGGTTTTCCATTTGCTCCATGCTAGAGAAAGGTTCACAGAGAGAAGGAAGGCTAAGCCCGTGGCTCGTCGCTGCCCGCTGGAGAACAAAAACTGAGGATTAAGTTCTTCGCCAACTTGTAATGTCATAAATCTTCGTACTGGGTTTCCCCCGCTTTCCCGGACACATTTGGTAAGTTAATGAGCTTATTGGAGG